>Ga0209084_1001594_pt1 | contig 18705 bp, 18 predicted proteins | sample C_130820_MF_Meta_FD_187309 | JGI IMG/M metagenome (GOLD analysis project Ga0209084, IMG submission 187309) | Freshwater microbial communities from Lake Croche, Canada to study carbon cycling - C_130820_MF_MetaG (SPAdes) (version 2) | ecosystem: Environmental > Aquatic > Freshwater > Lake...
ATATGATATGCTAGACTTCAACAACATACTCTCAACTCCTGGCATGGATGTTCAGTATTTTACTGGACAGGGTGGCATCATTGGCAGCATTGCTTCGGTTACCTTGGCCACTGGTGGAGTACTGACAGTTTCTACCAGTGCTGCCAGTGGCGGATATCTAGTGGGTCAGGCCATCACAGTGTCAGGCACATTGAGTGCAGGCACAATCAACGGTACTGCCAACTACACCACTCCAGTGACATTCTATATCATCAACGTGACCAGTGCCACCAGCATTACCATCAGCGCCACTCCAGGCGGTGCAGCAGTTACTTCAACCGCAGGAACAGCCACTCCAGGTGGTGTATTCACATCACTGAATTCAGGATATCAAACCTGGCGCAAGCCACGTGGCGTAAAAAACATTTACATACTTGGTGTGGGTGGCGGCTCATCAGGTGCTGTGGGTGCTAACACAGCCGCTAGTAATGCTGGTGGCTCAGGTGGTGGAGCAAGTGCTCAAACCAGTATCTGGATTCCAGCATTTTTTGTACCTGATGTATTGTATGTACAATGTGGTTCTGGCGGCCGGCACCCTGACACACTGGTAAGCGGTCAAACTCAACAAGGTGGCGGTCCCAGTTATGTTCTACTAGAACCCAGCACCACAATCACGCCTAACATGACTGTGTTGCTTGCCAACGGTGGTGTGTCAGGTGCTGTTACCGGTGGTGCAACACCGACAATTGCAGGCATGCCCTTGGCTGCTCGAGGATTTTACACATTTTTTGGGGGGCAAGCTGGCACAGCAGGTGGTGCCGCACAAACAGCCGGCACCAACCTGACATTTCCTGTGACAGGACGTATAACAATGGGTGGTTCAGGGGGTGGTGGGTCGGGTGTTTCTCCGGGTGCAGGTGGTTCATTGTCTGTGCCATTGGGTCAACCTTACAACGATTTCTTTTTGTTCACTTATCCCGGCGGCACAGCAGCCTCAGGTGCCACTCCAGCAGGTGCTGGGTTCTCTGGTCCGGTCATGAGAAACTTCATAATGAACTACAGTGGCATGGGTGGCGGCGGTGCCAGCAACACTTCTGGCGGCCAAGCAGGTGCTGGCGGCAACGGTGCTCCTGGTTCGGGTGGCGGCGGGTCAGGTGGATCTACTACAACTGCCGGTGCCAACACATTGGCCAGACCCGGCAACGGTGGTGACGGTTTTGTTATTATCATGAGTTGGTAAACTATGCTAGATTTCAACAACATTCTGGCCACACCAGGTTACAACATACAAGAATTTTATGGACAGTCTGGTACCACACTGCTACAGTGGCAGACCTGGCGCAAGCCACGTGGCGTGAGTTGGGTGTACATGATTGGTGTGGGTGGCGGTGGTGGTGGTAGCACAGGAGGTCGTGGTGGTAATACCACTGGCGGTGGAGGTGGCGGAGGTGGATCTGGTGGTCAGAGCACCGTATTAATTCCTGCACAGTTTTTGCCTGATGTGTTATATGTTCAAGCAGGTGCAGGTGGTGCAGGTGTTACTACTTCAGGTGGAACTGGTGGTACTGGTAATAATGGAGTACCAACCTATGTCACAATAGAACCAAGCACAACACTGACTTCAAATATGACTGTGTTGTTGGCCAATGGCGGTTCTGCTGGCGGTGCTGAAGCAACAACTGGTAGTCCAGGTGGCACTGGTGGTACTTTAGCAACTGTTGGTGTTATGCCATTGGCGGGCAGGGGAACATTTACTTTGTTAGTTGGTCAAACTGGCGGCACAGGTGGAACAAGAGCAGGTGCCGCTCCAACAGCACTGGCATACCCCGCAACAGGTTTACTTGTGTCTGGTGGTCAAGGTGGTGGCGGTGGTGGCACAACACCAACAGCTGGTGCTGGTTTTGCGGCTGTCACAGGCTCATTGGGACAAGATTTTTATCCTGCAATATCTGCTGGTGCAGTTGCGTCAGGTGCTACGACTGCTGGAAGAGGAACTGCTGGTGTGATAGTAATAAAAAGTTTATTATTTACTGGTGGTGCTGGTGGTGGTGGATCTAGCTCTACTGCTGGCGGTGCAGCAGGTTCAGCAGGTTCGGGTGCTCCAGGTTCGGGTGGTGGTGGTGCTGGTGCCATCAACTCAGTTGTTACAACTGCTGTAACATCAGGCGATGGTGGTCCAGGTTTTGTTATTATAATCAGTTGGTGATCTGCTCAAATACGGATAAATAAAACATTATGATACTAAACGACATTTTTGACCCAAAAACCCTTGTGGTAGAATTTGCCCCTGCGGGCAGTGGTGATGATCGCGAGCCTGATGAAGAAGCAATCTTACAGACACTGGCTTCACGCTGGTGGCTGGGCAATGAACAAGACATGATCCGGACCGAAAAAACCCTGGCAGCCATGGGCTGGGAAATTGGCGAAGATGAAGGCTATGATAACGGTGGTGTGTTTGTGGTGCGTTCAGGTGACGAACACGGCAAGAGTTATATTTCGTGGCCACACGAAGATTTACAATTGGATGAAAACTGGAAACACCGGTTGGCTGGTGCCGCACTGGCAGGTGCCATGGCCCTGGGTGCTGGTGGTGCTCATGCCAGGGTCACTGGAGACGAAGATCCCAGTATTAATCGTTTGACCGGAAAACCCATTGCCACACAAGTCACACCCAGTGCAGAACAACCTGCTGCCGCTGTGAAAAAAGGATTCAGTGCAGAATACCTAAAGAGTGTGATTGACGGCACACATCCAAGACCCTTGATCAGCAAAGAACGTGCTCAAGAATTACTAAAACAACAAGAAGTAAAAGAAGTCAGCGATCGAACGCTAACCAGTTACTTGATCAAAGTACATGCTGACAGTCAAAAACATCCAGCAGACACCACCAAGCGAGACCCACAAAAGGCCAATCGTGGTGTCACAGGATTTTCCAAAGCATTTAATCGACTAGACAGTCGCAAAAGTGACGGCAGTCTAAACGAATTTGCCCCCACCAGCGGTGGCGGTGATTCAGGCAACTATTTTCAAGCCCTGGCATCGGCCTGGTACAACGGCACCTTTGACTCAGGCAGTTTGCAAAAAGGCATCAAGAGCCAACAAGATGTTGAACGCCTGTTGAATCGTGGCATTGTGTGTCCAGACGGTGTCACACGCAAATTTGGCATAGATTACAACTCAGACTTTGATGGCGTGGTCATATCCAGCGATGACTACTATGAACATGCTGATGATGATGACACCATAGACAGTCGCACAGGCCAACCATTTGGCCCATATGACTACATGGAGTTTGGGGGCGAAGAACTGGATGAATCAGCCAAGTGGCGTGATCCCAAGTACAAAGGTCAGTTGTACACTCAAGAAAAACCCGATTACAACGACACTAGAGAATATGACCGTGCCATGTGGGATCCAAAACCCAAAGGTTATCCGGGTAGAAAAGAACTTCCTGGTGGTGATGAATATGACCGCACTGACCCATTGGTTCGGGGCGTCGGTATTGGCCGCTCAGGAATCAAAAACAACATACTAGATCGAGGCAAGCGGAAAGGTCTCCCATCGCGAGATCAGATCACCAGTCTAAAACAAAGTATTCGAGACATCAGTGGTCGTCACACACGTGCCAACTTGCCAGAGCAAGGCATGGCGGAAGGCTTGCCACAGACTCTACGCAAGGTTGTTCCCGGATATGCCCGGCGTGAGATTGATCGAAAGATGGATGCTGAAAAATTTGGCAGAACCGATGTAGATAGAGATGCCAATTACTATCGCTATAAAAAGATTCAAGACAAGTTGAAAGAGCAAGGTGTGGCGGAAGGTTCATTAGAAGAAGATGAATATGATAAAATGCTAAGAGATTTGTTGAAGGCAAGACCTGACTTAACTAAAAAATATGCCAAAGATGTTCAAAGGTCAAAGGATATTGAAAGTGGCAAAGAGTTAAACAAACTTGTTAAAAAGAATCCTGGTGTATTGAAAACATACAGTGATGCTGTAAAGAGAGATAAGAAACTAGGCATGGCGGAAGGTGAAGAGAAACCTGTACACCGCATTGGGTTAACTGTTACCGATCCCAATCATCCCATGGTCAGCAAGCGTGGCGAAACCATACAAAAAACTGTGCGTGTGCCCGGTCATGATCCTGCCAAGGCCATCAATGCGGCCATTGCTCACCATCGTCGCAAAGGTTACAAGGTACATGATCATCACTACATGGGCACAGTGGACGACGAGCCAATGGACGAAGGCAAACAACAAAAGGGTGCTGACTATCGTGATCCCCCAGAAACAGATTATGATGCAACCGGACATGACGCTTCAGTAGCAAGACTAAAGCACCTGGCTGGTGTTGGTCCCATGAAAACTGTGTACGATCCCAACAAGCGTGTGTACAAGAACGTGCCCACCGCTGTACAACCCAAGAGATCATGACACCTACAAAATTACCGGCTCCTGTGGCAGTTGATGCTACTCGGCCAGCACTTAGACCACCTGTGCCACAACAGGTGACTAAAAAATCAAGACCACGAACTATCCAGGGTCTAAGTATAGCATTAAAATTAAATCCATGAGAGCCAGCGAATTTATTATTGAAAATTCCAACATTGCAGAAGATTACATGGCGGGACAGTGTCATGTGATGGCTCTGGCACTAAAACGTCTACATCCCAATTGGCAACTGCGAGCCAGAATAGGCTGGGATGATGATTCAGAAGATGATGAATATCGTGTGGATCATGTGTACATTGTGGATGATCAAGGTCATGCCTGGGATTGCTGTGGTGAGTTTGACAGTGAAGCACAATTGCTGGGTCCAGACAATACTCACGGTCAAGACGTTCAAACTGTTGAACTTGATGATCAAGAAATTGCTCAACTGGTACAACGTGGAGAACTACGTGCGTTTACAGATGTGGACATACAAAAAGCCATCGACTTTGCTCAAGCACATGACGATGAACAATTGAATGAATTGACGTTCATGGGCATGAGTCCCTGTACCAAAGACTGCTCAGGACATCGTGCAGGGTACAAATGGAGCAAGGCACGTGGTGGAGTAAGTTCAGCCAGCCCCAGCAACAGTTTCAACAAAGGTGCTGAAATAGCCCGAGCTGGATACTAACGGTGCCACTCTGCGTACAAACGCACTACTTCTCGACCTGAGGTAGAAGATTCAGTTTGTTCATTTGATTGTTCGAATCCATGTTCAACTGCCAACTGGTTTAAGAACTCAAATGTCCAGGGAAAAAAATCAATTGATTCACAAGCAGGATCCACGTGGTCTTTGCGACCGGGATTGAGTCTCCAATAAATTCTAGCACTGTGTCGCAACAAAGAAACTACTTTGGCAACTTGATCACGTATGGTTGACTCTGTGCCAAAATTGATTGAACCCAAACAAGTGGCCACATCAAATCGTTGATCAGTTGCAAACTGTTCAATCGTGCATGCAACATCTGCTTGATCAAACGCAGGATCAATACCAATCACACAGGGCAACAATGATTTAAAAGGGTTTGCTCCACAACCCACATCCAGCAACCACAGTTCTGGTGATATTTTTTTTGCTATTGCCTCTGGGCCGCTATAAGTATTATTGCCATTAGACCGCCACTTCGTTCTGAAGTATTCATTTAACAAACTTTGATTATGCATAGAAAACTACTTATATTATTAACAGCCTTGCTGTGCAATATTGCCATGGCCTGGCAACCCACAAAGCCTGTCACCGTGGTCATGGGATTTGCTCCTGGTTCGGGCAACGAAATCTCATTTAGAAAAGCCACCCAGATCGTTCAACAAAACAATCCTGGTGTGACATTTGTGATTGAACACAGACCCGGTGCCGATTCTGTTGTGGCACACAACTATTTTCTCACTCAACCCGCAGACGGCCACACCATTGCTGTGCCCAGTCACATGAGTCAGTACGTGACCAATGACATCTGGCAACGTGACATCAAACGATTCGAGTACAATACCTTTGTGAATGTGGTTACCCTGGGGCAAAGTCCCCTGGCTCTAGTGGCACATCCTTCTAGTGTTATCAACACACCTGCAGAATTTGTTGTGTTGATAAAGCGTCCCGGGAGGCCTGTCAACGTGGCCCTGGGCGGTGGGGCACATCAAATGGCCTATGAATACATCATGCACACCCAAGACGGTAGCAATCAAGTACAAGCAGTCAAACACAGTGGTCCTGCACCTGCTGTGCAGGCTGTGGCATCAAACGTGACCGAGTTTGGTATCATGCCCGTGACTGTGGCTCGTCCCTTGATCGAAGCTGGGCGAGTACGATTGATTGGACTCACCGGCACACACAACATCAAAACCCTAAAGGATGCACCACTCATGAATCTGGCAGTGCCCGGTATCAGTGTGTATGCTGGCTGGATGGTGAGCCTGTTGCCGGGCACACGAAATGATGTGATCGAATGGTATCAACAGGAATTTGCTCGTGCCATTCAAAGTGCAGAATATCAAGCCTGGGCCGCGGACAGTTTTATTTTTACTGACCCACAGCAGTTGACTCCACACGGTACTGCAAGATATGCTGAACAACTGCGCAGAAGTTTTGCCCCAATTATCAAGAAACTACAATGAAATACATTTTTGTCACAGGTGCTCCAGGATCAAAATGGTCCAGTGTGGTAAAAAATATATATTATAGCCCCAGCATAGATCGGTCAGATTCCGGCCCACAACGTCAGTATGAAAAAACTGCACACGAAGGTGTTTACTGGGATCCGGGCATGGAGTTTGGCAAGTTTTTTCACAGGCTCAGTGAGCATGGTTGGTTTGAATGCGAATCAGAATTTGATCATCCTTTCTCAGGCACAGGTGTACGCATCATCAAGAGTCATGTGTTTGCACATCATGTAGATTATATCAAAACCAACTGGCCTGATTGTGCTGTTGTGTTGATACATCGACAGGATGATTCATGCCTGGGTTGGTGGGTCAGTGCCGGCGGATTTGACATTTCCTATCCTGACTACAAGCCCTATTACCAAGACTTGGCCACAATGGATCAGCATATAAAAGCACAGAACCAGGATATACTTCGAGCTTGGGCACAGTACCCAGGCACCGAACCCAAAAACAATCAACAACTGGCACAGCAGTTGGGCATTGCGTTACCCCCAGACAATTATCAACAGGACTATGAGTCGAATGATATTAACATTAAAGTGATCTAAAACATGAAACAACCACAACGCATATTAATAATGGGCCTGCCGGGCTCGGGCAAAACATATCTGGCACAGCACCTGCTGGAACATTTGCAAAATGACAAGAAACGAGTTGCTTGGCTAAATGCCGACGATGTGCGTAAAAAATACAACGACTGGGATTTCTCCACAGAAGGACGCATACGTCAAAGCCATCGCATGCGAGAACTAGCAGACAGTTATACTGACATGGATTATGTGATCTGTGATTTTGTGGCACCGCTGGTGGAAATGCGCAACAATTTCAAAGCAGATTGGTGTGTATGGATGGACACCATTGATGCAGGACGCTTTGAAGATACCAACCGAGCCTTTATCGCCCCAGAAGTTTATGATTTTAGAATCACAGAACAAAACGCAGAAAAATGGAGCGAGTTTATTTTTGCCCATTTATATGACAATCGTAGACGTCCTGTGTTTGATTGGCAACGAGAAACAGTACAGATGCTGGGACGCTGGCAACCATTTCATGCTGGACATCGGGCCTTGTTTGAGCGATTGATTGCAAAAACCGGGCAAGTGGTTATTCAAATACGTGATGTACAGGGCTGGCAAGGATCCAATCCGTTTGCTATAGAGCAAGTTCGGGGATTTATCAAGCGGGATTTAGATCCCATTTATCAAGGACAATACGAAATACAAGTGGTGCCCAATATTGTGCATATTGGCTGGGGTCGCGGCGTGGGCTATACCTCAGGCGAAGAAACATTTGATGATGCAATTACTACAATATCTGCTACTAAAATTAGAAAAGAACTAGGACTGAAGTGAATTAACTGTGGCTAAATATAGCATTATGTGGATCTTACACTTTCTTCCCGACGCTGTAATCTTATGGTTTTGTAACATCTTGCTGTTTGTGGGTGTTGCACTCACTGTGACGGCATTTTTTATCCAGGCCATTCCCCTGATAAATCAATATCGTAAACCGGCACAAGTCCTGGGTATCGCTCTTTTGGTCCTGGGAGTTTACTTTCGTGGGGGATACAGCGTGGAACAGCAATGGCGTGAGCGTGTGACTGAAGTAGAGGCAAAATTAAAACAGGCCGAAGAACAAAGCGCACAAGCAAACACAAAGATTGAGACCAGAGTTGTAAACAAAACTCAGTACATCAAAACACGTGGTGCTGATATTGTGAAATATGTTGACCGTGAAGTTGTTAAGTACGATGATGCGTGTAAAATTCCCCAACCATTTATTCAAGCACATAATCGTGCCGCGGAGGCCCCTAAAAAATGAAAATCAATGACGTTATAAACGAATCCTGGAGTGAAAAGTACAAGAGCAGTATCAATTGCTCTCATCCCAAAGGCTTTAGTCAAAAGGCACATTGTGCCGGCAAAAAGAAACACACGGAATCAGTTGAGATGGAAATGGTGTGCGAAGACTGCGGCATGTGCCAAACACACGGCAGTGTCATGGAAATTGCAAAGGGTGCAAAAGATTCAAATGGCTATACACGTTGTTGGCCAGGCAAGCATGCCGAAGGCACTAAAACAGGCAAAAATGGCGGACAGGTGCGTAACTGTGTGCCTAACGAAAGCATTAATGAAGATGGCAAGAGATGTATGCAATGTGGCATGATCAATTGTGCCTGTCCCGGCGACAGTTGCAAATGCAAACCTATCAAGGGTTGGGTACCTGGCAAAGGTTTTGCAAAAGCCATGGACGAAGCTGCCAATGCCGCACAGCAGGCTGCCATTGCCATCAACATGAAAAAGAATCATGTCAAGCCCAAGAGTTTGGACGAACAGTTTGATACCATTGAAGAAATGGTTGAAGCACTGGCACAAGCACATGGTGTAGATGCTGAAACTATCTGGGAAGAATTTGAATCAGTGGATGATCACGAGCTACTAGATGAGTCAGCGGCCTGGCATCGTAAGGCAGGCAAAAGTGCCAAAGGTGGATTGAATCGCAAAGGTGTGGCCAGCTATCGTGCAGAACATCCTGGCAGTCATTTGCAGATGGCAGTGACTACTAAACCTTCAAAACTCAAACCAGGATCAAAAGCTGCCAAACGTCGCAAGAGTTTTTGTGCTCGAATGGGCGGCAATAAAGGTCCTATGAAAAAGCCCAATGGCGACCCAACACGTAAGGCCTTGGCATTAAGGAAATGGCATTGCTGATGAACTCTAAAGACCAAGGTGTTGTATCCACGTTGATAATGTTTGTGATTGTAATCCTGTTGGTGTTTGTGATCGCAGGATGTTCAACCGTGGTTCCTGTCATGGCAAAGTTTCCCGATGCACCCGGTAGACAATCTACCACGGCCTGCCCAGATTTACAAAAGTTAACTGAACAAGCAAAACTAAGCGATGTGGCACGTACAGTCACAGTAAACTACACAACCTACTACGAGTGTGCTGTGAAACTAGATGCCTGGATTGAATGGTATAGTATACAAAAAGAGATTTTTAAAGGAGCCGGAAAATGAACAATGAACCTTGTGGCCAATGCGGTCATACTCACCCAAAAAAATGAAAGATTCTAAATGGATAATCACGCAAGAGAACAATACATAGCAACCCATCCTACCACCGTGACACAAGTAACAAGATACGACGAAATTGACATCATGGATGATCACTGGAGCGACACTGAAGTTGTTATAATTGTGGTATTTGTGGTGCTGGCCACGGTGGCTGTCACAAGACTATTGGGCAAAAAGAAAGACACACAACATGAGTGATTGTATACTTACTTTGGATCAGTTGAAACAAATGGTCAAGAATCCCTATATTGATCATTGGTACTCGGCCCTGGCGCAACTGTTGCCGGACTATGAACTCAACACACCCTTGCGTGTGGCACATTTTGTAGCACAGTGCGCTCATGAGTCAGGCAACTTTGTTTTCATCCGAGAAAATCTCAATTATAAAGCCGCAAGTTTACAAAAGATTTTTGCCAAGTATTTTCCCACTGCTGAATTGGCTGCCGAGTATGCCAACCGGCCTGAACAGATTGCCAACAGAATCTATGCGTCAAGAATGGGCAACGGTCCTGAAACATCAGGCGATGGCTACAGATTTTGCGGACGTGGACTGATACAATTGACCGGACGAGACAACTACACATTCTTTGCCGGCAGTTTAGATATTTCGGTGGAAGACGCCAGCCAGTACTTGGAAACATTTGAAGGTGCCGCACAATCAGCCTGCTGGTTTTGGGAACAGAACAATTTGAATAGATTTGCTGATGCCAATGATGTCAAAGGATTGACCAGGGCTATCAATGGTGGCTATATTGGACTTGAAGATCGCCAGAGCCACACAGAACACGCATTACACGTACTAGGGGCTTAAATGGCACCATCATCAAGCGTAACCTTTACTTCAGTTCCTACCAGCATCACAAAAGGCTCTACAGGAACATTTAATACCTCCGAAACTGGCATTCCTGATGCTAGTACGTTGTACTGGGCTATCAACAATGGCACCACAACCAACAGCAATTTCTCTGCAGTCACAGGATCATACATCAATAGTGGAAATCCAGGTACTGGATCATTCTCAATTGTGACCCTAACAGATGGAATCCCACAAAGTGATTTAACTTTTACTGTCAGGGTATATCTAGATTCGGGTCTGACCAATTTGAAAGCCACCAGCACTACAGTAAATCTTGCCAGTCCCGGTGGCAGCATACCAGTCGCAATCGGCACCGGAATCACCGTTGGTGGCGGGATTACTATAGGATAACACATGGCAGATAGATATTGGGTTGGCGGAACAGGCACGTGGAATCAAACTTCCACTGCAAATTGGAGCACCACATCTGGCGGTTCTGCCGGCGCCAGCGCACCAACTCCCACTGATGCAGTGTATATTGATGCCAATTCAGGTGGTGGCACAGTTGATGTGCAAGACGCAGGCGGAGCCACTCTTCCTTGTTGCGCCGCTCTAGACTTCACAGACTTCACAGGCACTTTTGACAGTTCATCCGGTGTGTTAGAAGTGTTTGGGGATATCACATTATCTACTGCAGATGGTAGTGATTTTACCCTGTTCACACCCAACATCTACGGAACCTCCTGTACGTTGAACACTAATGGCAGAGCTATCAAAGATTTGTATGCAGGTGGTGTAAGTGTAACCACTGAATTAGAGTACAGTCCAACAGTCACCGTGTTCAATACTGGTTTGACGTGCAATGGCATCTTTGTATTCAGTCAAGGAACTTTTACTTCAAGCGGTTATAGTATCTATGCCCAGTACTTTCTTTGGGGCACTGCAGGTGCTGTCAAATCAACAACCATAAACATGCAGGATGGTTATTTTGCAATCACCAACAGTGTGTCACCTGGCGAAGGATGGAGCATTTGGTACCACACATCACCCAGCGAAGTAACTGTCAATATCAACGACTATAGTTATATAAACTTTGTTAACCAGGTGGCTTCTGCTATTTACTTATACAATGGTGCCACTGGCAGTATCAGTAGCTTGGGCAAAACCTATCGCACCTTGAATGTAGGCGACGCAGGCGCCTTAGGCGGTGTCACAATATACGGTGACAACACGTTCTACACCATTTCAAACGGTGTGCAGCCGGTCACGGTGACTTTTGCCGCAGGGTCAACACAAACAGTGACCCTCTTTGAGCTGTCAGGCACTAGTGGCAATCTAGTCACTTTAAACAGCACCAGTCCCGGCACACAATTTACCTTGTACCGAGCCACTGGTCTTGTGAGTGTGGATTACGTGAGTCTCCAAGATTCAGCAGTCACAGGTGATACCATTTGGTACGCAGGTGCCCACAGCACCAATGTAAGCAACAACACCGGATGGACGTTCACAGCACAACCACCAGTGAACCGATATTGGGTGGGCGGAAGCGGCACCTGGGACGTAACAAATGTCACGAACTGGAGCGCCACAAGTGGTGGTGCAGGTGGCGCTTATGCACCCACAAGTATAGATGCTGTGTTCATTGATGCCAATTCAGGTGGTGGTACTATCGGTGTTGTTGGTAGTGTAGATGCTGGCAGTTTAGATTGTACAGGATTCACAGGAACCTTGACCTCAGACTATTATGCTACCCCACGCTTGCTTGGAAACTTAACGCTTAACGCAACAGCAACTTATGATTTGTGGTTTGGAGTTTTTGGTTCAACAATCCTGACCTCTAACGGTGCAATCTCTTCCGGATTAAAGCCACGCATCACAGTGTCCGATGGTACTTTGACCTTGGGTGATGATATTAGTTTTTATAATATTGTAATCTTAAATAACAGCACTTTTAGTACCAACAATCATAATGTGACTACAAATCTTCTTGAAATTTATGAGGCAAGCACACTTAATTTGGGCAGCAGTTCAATAACCCTGAGTTATTTTATCATCCATCCGGAAGTCACCCTAAACGCCGGTACATCCACCATCAACATGAGAATTGATGTGCAAGACCCTTATGACTGGGAATTTTACGGTGGCGACCACACCTATTACAATTTGAATTTTTTAACTGATGCAGACACTGATACTGGATATGGTGGAGTATATGACAACAACACTTTTCACTCGATTACCAACAGTGTTCAGCCCATAGATGTGATATTTCAATCTGGGTACACACAGACCATTACAGGTACATTTGGTGTGTCAGGCACCGCTGGTAACCTGGTCACTTTGCGAAGCACACTCCCGGGCACCCAATTTACTCTGGTCAAAGCATCAGGCACAGTGAGCTCAGATTATCTAAGCCTACAAGATTCAAACGCCACAGGTGGTGCCGCCTGGTACGCAGGTACGCATTCAACTGATGTGAGCAACAACACAGGGTGGACGTTTACTGCACCACCCGGTGGCAGCATACCGATCTCGATTGGTGTCGGACTCAGTATCGGCAGCGGGATTACTATAGGATAACACATGGCAGATAGATACTGGGTAGGCGGCGCAGGTACTTGGGATACTTCAAGCACCACACATTGGAGTGCTTCTTCAGGTGGCGCCAGTGGTGCCAGTGCACCTACCAGTGCTGACAACGTGTTCTTTGATTCAGCTTCAAACTCTTCCAGTTATGCAGTCACACTTGGCAGTAACTTTGTGGGCACAGCATCTGCCTCGACAATAACTGCGATGACCAGCACGGTTACTGTGGTCACTGTGACCAGTGGGTCATTGGCTGTGGGAAATTTAATTTTTATATTAACAGTACTGTTTAAGATCACTAGTTTTGGAACTGGCTCTGGCGGTGCTGGAACTTATAATTGTAGTGTGTTGCGGGGGGCCAATGGCACTGGCTTTGGTAGTCTGGCTGCATATTCTCCGGCGCCAATCTGTGCTGATATTAGTTTTTCAGGCCCTGTAGCAGGCACACTCACATGGGTCACAACAAACAGTGCCATTGAAGTTGCAGGCGGTGCGACGGTGGCTGCATCAGGTGTGACCATGAGCAACTTACCCTTGGTATTGACTGGTGCCAGCACTCACACTCTCACCACCAACAGTGTGGGCATGGGGTCATCAGTGTATCTGTGTGGCACTGGTACATACACTCTGGGGTCAGCATACACTGCCAGTGGTATCACTACTGGCAGTTTATATTTTAGTCTAGGTACATTTAGCACAGCTAATTTTGCATTAACTGTTGGTGTATTTGACCAGGACTCTAGTGGCACCAGAACCATAAATCTAGGATCCAGCACAGTGACCATTGGCACTAACAGTTATCCCACGGGAAGTAATAACCCCAGTAGTGTGTTTGGCACCAATGTGACGTTCAACGCAGGAACATCACAGGTCAATTTTACCGGCTCTAGTGCTTTTTACTTTAGTTTTGGTGTTGCTAAAACTTGGTATAATTTTTCGTTGACATCAACTGGCATTAACCAGCAAACCAACGGTGGTATAAAATTGGGTTATACCACCTCAGATATACCCACGTTCAACAATTTTACCATTGCTGGACAGACCAATGATTACCCTGCTCAGATATATTTGCAAACCAACATGACCGTGAACGGCACACTTACCCTGAGTCCGGGCACTTCAGTCACGACTCGACTGATGTTGAGGACCGACACGCTGGGCACCGCAAGAACCATCACCGTGGCTGCTTTTGCCGCAGGTGCCAAGGATATAGACTGGCAAGATATTGCCATAGCCGGGGCGGCAGGTACCATTAGTGGCACACGATTTGGTGACTGTGGTGGCAACACTGGTATAACATTCCCTGCAGCCAAAACTGTGTACTGGAACTTGGCCGGCGCACAGAACTGGTCAGCAACTGCATGGGCAGCCACAAGTGGTGCCGCACCTGCTGTAAACAATTTCCCCTTGGCACAAGACACCGCAGTATTTGACAACACCGGTAGTGTGACTGGAACAATTACCATTAACGGAAGCGGGGCCAACGTAGGATGGAACATTGGCAGCATTGACATGAGTGCTAGAACCAGTGCAATGACCCTGGCTGCTTCTAGTAGCATCAGTTATCCTTGGATATATGGATCTTGGACCAATGGATCAGGAGTCACAATATCGGGCACTACTGGCCCAATAACATTTTCAAATCGCAGCACACAGACCATCAACTCAGCAGGTAAAACATTCACACAAGATATTCTTATTAATGCCCCCGGCGGCGGATTACAATTATTGACAAATAATTTAACCACTTCAAGTGCCACAGCAGGCACAGGACTAGTCAGAGGAACATTAGATTTAAACAATTTAACATTCACCACCCCATATTTTGACTCAAACAATACCAACACAAGAGTGATTGCGTTTGGTACCACTGGTGCAATTACAATGTCAGCAGCCATTAGTGGTACTATATTTGTCATGAGCACTGCCACTGGATTTACCTATACTGGAACCTCCAATATTGTAATCAGTACATCTGGTGTTGGCAGCACAAGAGGGTTCGCTTTTGGAACTTCTGGCGGTGGTACAGAAAGTAATGCACTATCTTTTTCTTTTAGTGGAGCTCCAGATGCACGAGGCTCAGGTGTATGCAAAAATTTAGATTTAAGTGCTTGTACTGCCGGCGCTACATACGTTAACGCCTTTCTAGTAACTGTTTATGGCAATGCAACTTTTAATTCATCAGTGACATTTTCTGCTTCAGGTTTTACAATGACATTTGGCGCCACATCTGGTACAAAAACCATAACCACTGGTAGCAATACCATGGACTTTCCCATCACATTCGATGGCGTGGGCGGCACATGGTCTTTGCAAGATGCCATGACTGTGGGGTCAACTAGAACCACCACTCTGACCAATGGCACTTTAAATTTAAACAGTTTTACATTAACAACTGGAGTGTTCAATTCAAGCTACACCAACACAAGAACACTGGCATTTGGTACTGGTAAAATTGTAATCCCGTCCACAGGCCAAGTTTGGAACACTAGCACCGCTACAAATCTAACTGTGACTGGTACACCTGTGGTTGACATTGATAATAACACAGCAACGGCTGTGAGTGTGTTTCCAGGAACGCCAACCGAGTCAAACTCAATATCATTCAACTTCATCAACGGCACGTATGTGCTGGGGCTTTTTACATCCAGTACCAGCAATGTAAGAAATCTAAGTTTTACTGGATTTGCTGGATCCATAACAGGGATTGTGAGTGATTGTAATGTGTATGGTAATTTGACATTTAGTTCCGGCATGTCAATGTCATCCAGCATATGGCCGTTGACGCTTGCTGCCACTTCTGGCACCAAAACCATAACCACAGCAGGATTCACAATACCAATTTCACTCACATTCAACGGTGTGGGTGGCACCTGGTCTTTGCAAGATACCACAACAATGAGTGCAACTGCTACATTGACCAATGGTACTGTAGATTTAAACAGCAAAACATTCACAGTTGGTACTGCGTTTACCACGGCCGCAGGCACCAAAAATCTCACATTCAATGGCGGTACATTGGTGTGTTCGTCTGCGGCTGCAACAGCATTCAACAATGCTGTACCCACAGGATTTACCACCACAGCAGGCACAGGCACTGGTTATATACAGATGACAGCAGCCACAGCCAAAACATTTGTGGGTGGTGGCTCCACATACAACTGTGTGCTACAGCAGGCCGGTGCTGGACAATTGACCATAACAGGATCAAACAGTTTTGGTGATTTGCAGGCCACTACTGCTGGTAGGCCTTCTACAATTTTGTTCACAGCCGGCACAACCACAACATTCACCAGTTTCACGCTGTCAGGCACAGCAGGTAATCTGGTCACAATTGGATCGGTCACAGCCGCCAGTCACACCCTGAGCAAGTCTAGTGGATATGTGATTGTGGGCTATTTGAGCATCAGCAGAAGCACTGCCACTGGCGGTGCTGGCTGGTACGCAGGCACTACTTCAACTGATGGTGGCAACAATTTGGGGTGGCTTTTTACAGCTCCGCCACCCCCGGTCTCGATTGGACCCGGCATTTTGCTTGGTCCGGGAATCTTGATAGGATAATAAATACTCAAAAGAGGTAACAATGACAGCAAAACTCAGCGAATCGGAAAAGAAAAAAGAAGACTGGATGAACTCAAAATGGCGTCCTATGATGGGCTGGATGTACATGTGTGTGTGTTCATTTGATTTTGTAGTTGCACCCATACTATGGAGTCTAACACAAAGCGTGTTTCACGGTGCTGTCAACGTTCAATGGCAACCACTCACACTACAAGGTGCAGGATTGTTCCACATCAGCATGGGTGCTGTGTTGGGCTTGGCCGCGTACGGTCGCACACAAGAAAAACTAGCAGGAGCAAACAATGGCGGAATCAACCTACCATCAAGCGGGGGAACAACATATACGCCTCCGACGCCAGTCCCACAACCAAGCACGTTTGGTGCACCAGTTGCCACCACAGTCACACAGACATTCGGAACCCCAGGTGTCTCAAGCGGCAGCGGGTTTGGAAGCACACCTGCAGGCTTTGGTAGCAGTGCAGGATTCGGAACATCAACGTCTTTGGACGTAATCACAGGCTTTGGCGGCAAGCCAGCACCTGTTGTGCCACCTTTTCCAGAAAGATAAAAACATGAAACAACTATTAACCACACTCTTATTATCAATTGCGTTCACAGCATCTGCTGAACCTGTACACATCTGCCGAGGGCAATTTGCTTTTTGCGGAGCATCCAGCACAACACCAACCGGTAAAGACATTGTGGTGTTGGGCAAAACATACCGGGAAGGCATGAGTGTGTGTCCAGTGCTCAAAGGAACTTCTATTGCCAACTTTACTTTAATGAACGATTCTTGCAAGTCTCCTGTTGGCAAGGTATGGTCACTGTTTGCACCACTAACAAGTGCTCCACAAGCACCCACTTGGGAAAACTTGCCGTTGGTAACTCGTACATTTGTAACCACTGATGCACCCGGTGGCGGCATGAGCAACATGTGGAGTTTTTTGTGTGACATTCAGCCCAAGCCGGTCAATGGTGCAACTCTGGCCAACTGCTATGGTCCGCTGAATGAATCACCCTGGACCAATGATCCTGTGCCAGTGGGTGCAACGTTTGTGACACAGGCCGCACCTGGATCACCCAACCCTGTGGGCGGTCGAGTGCCAGCACAAGCAGCCGCAAAAAAGGAATCCAAATGAAAAATATCTTATTTGTGGCAGGACTGGCTCTTTGTGTGCCTGCCGTTGCTGATCAAGCACCACACGAAACCAAAAAAGTTTGTGTTGATGTCAAGGACAAAGAAGGCAAGCCTGTCAAGGATGCCAAGGGCAACACAAAGCAAACGTGTAAAACCGTCAAGGAGCACCAAAAGCTCGACGGCACCCGAGTTCCTGAAAAGAAATAATAGTTGCCACCTCCGGTCCTGTATAATTAATTGTACAGGACTTTTTCATGACCGATCACTATGCCACACTAGGTGTTGCCCGAACTGCTACCCCAGATGAAATCAAACGGGCTTTTAGAAAACTAGCCAGTAAAAATCATCCAGACAAGGGAGGTGACACCAAAAAATTTCAAGAAGTACAATCCGCCTATGACACATTAGGCGATGCTGCCAAACGGCAAGCATATGACAATCCACAACCACAGTTTACCGGGTTCCCGGGCGGAGTGCATGTGAATGACATATTTGCACAGATGTTTAGTGGTGGTGGCTTTCCGGGACAACCACCTAGACGCAATCACGTGCGCATGAGCTTGTGGATCACATTGTTGGATGTGGCACGTGGCGGCTCAAGACCTGTGGCCATAGGCACAGCACACGGCCAACAAACAATAGAAATAGAAATACCCCTGGGTATCAACGATGGGGACAATGTGCAATACGGTGGATTGGCTCCGGGTGGACAGGATCTGGTGGTAGAATTTAGAATACATCCAAATCCCTTGTATCAACGGTCAGGACTCAATCTTGCCTGCGAACATCAAGTATCGATTTGGGACATGATCCTGGGTGGCGACACCGAAATCAAAACAATCGAAAACAACGCCCTGGTAGTAAGCGTACCGCCACAATGCCCAAATGGTACTACCTTGCGATTAAAGCAACGTG
>Ga0209084_1001595_pt1 | contig 18703 bp, 24 predicted proteins | sample C_130820_MF_Meta_FD_187309 | JGI IMG/M metagenome (GOLD analysis project Ga0209084, IMG submission 187309) | Freshwater microbial communities from Lake Croche, Canada to study carbon cycling - C_130820_MF_MetaG (SPAdes) (version 2) | ecosystem: Environmental > Aquatic > Freshwater > Lake...
TAATGCAATTGAAAGTGCTTCTTTAGTAACACCTTTCTTTTTCATAAAAGAAAACGCCATCTTAAACTTATTGGCATCTGGTAGTGTTGGATCAGTTTCTATAACTGTTTCTATATTAGTTAGAAACTCACCATAATTAGCTGATTTAGATTTAGCTAAGTTATAAAGATTACCAAAATAATCTTCATATTTCTTCTTATCTTCCGCAGATATAACAGGTTGCGTCTGTGCTGGTGCAAACATATTTGTTGGCATAGACTGTGGCATTGCTGCTGGATAACCGGATACGTTGTTGTTAGTTACAAGTGGTGTAACTGTTGCTGCTGGTTTAGCAGGAGCTTCGGGCACTTCATCATAGAGTGCTTTTTTAATACCGTCAAATAATCCCATTGATTTTTAGTTTAGTGAAACAAGATGCTTTTATACTACTTATTCTTTTTCTCAATTAATTCCTTCATTATCTTATCAGATATTTTCTGATAAACGCTTTCTAAGCGATAGAATATTCTATTAAAGGCTCTTGCTACTGGATTACTAATTAAAGTCCATATACCAGAGATGGGCCAAAATATCATCCAGTGTGTTATTCTTGCTTTATTCTTACCTGGTGTCCAGTCACTCTTACTGAAGTAGCCATTATTTCTAATTATTTTAGCTTTACCGTCAGCTACGAATATAGCCCATTTGACTAGTGAATAAATGGTGCCTGATAAAAGGTAACCTATGAATATAAGTATTGTATAGAACCAGTGTGTTGCTGTCCAACTACCTATTGTATTGATAGCTTCGCCGCTACCCAGCTTGTAGAGTGCAAGTATGCTACCTGCGAACACAATGTCTGCCATTATGTTATATTCATTTTCGATTAGCGCAATAATGGAAATCATTGAGGCTAAGATTAGTGTCCAGAACCAGAAAGTTCCTACCGCAAAAAGTGTTGTTAAAATCATATTATGATGTTTGTTTAAGCAAAGATACGCATTATTTTGAAATAAAAAAAAGAATGTTAAAGATTTTTTTATCTTTAACATTCTTTTAAGAAATTAAAATTTATTGTGGATTAGACAACATTTCATTTTGCATTTGGAAGAAGTAATCTCTGGTTATTTTACTTACATATTTTACAATGTCTTTAAAATCAATTTTTTCTTCTTCCATTAATAATGTTTCTTCTTTACAGATGTCATTATTAACAGCCTTAATATAATCACCTAATTTTTCAGTTGTAATTACACCACCATTTATAGTATCAAATGTAGAGCTAAACATTTGTTCCAACCTCCAAGCTGGAGTTATTTTGTTGGCAATATCAATCAAACGATTGATTTTAGCATCATCAACTGGTTTGAGAGTCTTTACTTTAGAGTTAGCATGTTTCTCTCCTTTAGACTTAAACCAAAAGTCAGAGTTGTTATAACCAGGCGTTGTGCATACATAAACTATACCTTCGCCTATACCAGTAGAACCAAACTCTTTTGCAACGGGGCATTCTTCCTCAACGGCAATAGTATTTTCTACTATTTTATTGATAGATTCATGGTGCTTTTCGAAGTTAATTTCAATTTCCCATGTTTTAAAGTCATAAATGTTATGAACTTTTTTATCGGTTAGTTTCATTTTTTTAATTTCAGTAGTAGGGAACCAATCAAGATTTCTTGATTCAGTAGTTTCTCTAGTTCTAATAGAAGCATTAAATATAACAAACATTTTTTCAAGTCCGTTTAATGCTACTCCTTTCTGGATAGAACCACCACACCATTCACCATAAATTACTAATACGTTTTCGCCCCAAAACTCTGTGTCCTTATTACTTGGGCGCCAGTCGGTATTTTCTAATCCAAGATTAGATATCACCATATTAACAAAATCGTTTTGTATGGTAGATATATAGTTAGCAAATCCAGCATTATCTTTTTCTGGTGTAATAACGCTTTCTCTACTTTCAAAGTAAACTATGCCATTGAAAAAGTCAATAACTATGCCGGCATTTGTGCCATGCAATTTAGTTGTTCCTATAAAATTAAGTGTAGGCTTAATTACAAATTTATTATAAATAGGATCATCATTTTCGTCTCTACCTATATAGGTAGCTTTTCGATTTACCGCAGCAATAGCGTTTGCATATTGACCTATACTAGGAAATGCATAGTGTTTTAAGTTCGTATTGGTATTGATTGTATTTATCATAATTATTGTGCTTTAACAATTTTTTTAGTTTCGTCATAATTGAGTGAATCTAAATAAGTAGGCAAAACTTCTAAGTTTGCAATTTCATCTGGAACATCTATTTCAATAGATTTATATTTATTCCTCATATTTTCACCATCATATCTATTTTCTACTGTAACCCAGCCTCTTTCTTTGGCATAGTTTTGATATAAAATCTGCTCGGCGCTACGCACAGTATAAATATACTCCATGTATGTTTCGCCATTTTTAGAGTGCCATATAAAAGCTCTGCCTCTAATTTTTCTAATAGTAGATGGTGTTGTGTTTTTATACCTTTTATCTGGTGTGCCATCTTTCTTAAGCTTAACCACAGGTTCGTCATCAGGTTGAGCCGGTTCAGCATTTTTGAAACGCAATACAAGTAATTCACAGGCAGGATTCATTGTATAAAAATCCAACATTTTCAATATATTTCTATGATTGTGTGGATGTGTATCAGTTTCTTTCGTCCAGTTCATACAAGAATTAGATAAGACTGTGCCATTGCCCGTATCTTGATTTGGTCTGTAGTAACATTGTTTAATGACTTCACCTTTAACCATTTCAAACTCGTATTCGTTATCAGATTTGAAAGATTTGTAAAGATTTGCAATTTCTTCTACATCAGCATCTTTGATGTCGGTGAAAAACTTTTTAAGAAATCTTCCTATTTTTACAGAATTTTTCTTTGCTTCATCATATAAAAAACTTCTATTATTATTTACATAATTGGCAAAATTATTATATGCTCCAGGATTATTTTTCTTCTCATTAGAGTAAAACTTAATTAGTTTACTATTATTGAGAAAACAAATTTCGTCCACATTAGAGCAATCTAAGAAATTAATATCCATTTGTTCTGATGTGGGGTAACGTCCTCTTATATCGCATAATTTAGAAATATAATCATTTTTACCACTATTCTCATCTAAGAACATATTAAACTCTTGTGAAGTATAAAAAGTCACTTTTGGTGCTTTATATTTAATATTTTCTGGATGAAGATTGCCACCATTTTTAAACCCAGTATATTTAGCTGGAATTTTTATATCATCTTTAAGATGAACATCTCCAACATTTTCAAATATTACTGTTTCGGGTATTTCTTTTACTTTGACAAGATTTACATACCCTTGACTTTTAAAGTGTATGTTATCAGGTATGCTTAAAGCATTTTTCAAAGTAAAATTACGGTGAGAAGTTATAATTGTTATCTCACCATTTTTTTCATAAGCGTGATCATTTTGATCGCAATATTCCAGTAGCTTTGTTAAGTCCATATTAATTTATTATAAATTGTTTTTCGTTTTCAATCCATTTTCTTGCTTCGCCTAATAAGAAAGTATCTTTTAATACTCTATCTTTAATAACAGCTACTAAATCTGAATTTTGATTTACTACTCTCATAGCAAACGCAAATGAAGGATCAGTTCTGTATTTTACGGCGAACTCTTTTTTATCACCTGTAAATAGGCTCAATAAAGCATTTGTTTCGACAAATCTTCTATTTATGTGGTGGTTTACTAAATCAATTATTTCTAACACCATATTCTTTCTTTCATCACCATCTTCTAATTGACCTAGTATATCATCTATTTGTTCTTCAATAACTAAATAGATAATAGCATCTTCACGATGTAAATCTTCGGTATGAAGGTTGTGTAAAGCAATATAATCAAACAATTTTAGTTTAATCATTTGACCATCTTCAAAAGTTACAACGAACCCTTCATAGCCTATTTCAGTTTCGCATTTTTCTATTAAATCATCTAATGTGAAACCGTCAAATGTTTTAACTAATGTTACACCGTCTATTACTTCAGATGGTATATCATTAACAGAAAGATACTTACCTGTTAAGTTATTTCTTAATTTAGTTAAGACTAAATCGGTTTTGTTATATTTAAGCACAACTCTGTTTGTTGGGCTAACATATTCAAATATAGGCACAATATCGTTATTTAAACAATAAGTAACTAATTTGTTTATTGATTGGTTAGTATCAAATATAGATTGTGCCCTTACAGCTTGATCCGCATCAAAAGATGCTTTTGTTTTAGCAACTATTTTACCATTTGGTAATTTGATAAAAGATAAAATTGAACCGTCTTCTTTATACGCAATTTCTTTTATCTTTTTATCTTTTACCAAATTATACGCACTACAAGTTGATTGATTTAAGTTGAAAAACTTATCCATCAATAAGAAGTGTGAAAATAACGAGCCGTCTTTATTCCATACAAAAGTTATACCACGCATTTCGTGTGCTAATAAATCTGTGCGACCTGGCACAGGTGTATAGAAAAGCGGAGGCATGGCAAGTCTATAGTTAAATATAGATATATTGTATCCGTCTATAACGTGTTTGGTTTCGTAAAATATAAAGTTGTCGTTTGCGACACATATTTCACGGCATTGTTCATATGTAGGTATAAAGTATTTCATTTGCTTACAAAAATACTAAAAATCATTTAAAGAGCAAAAAAAATTTTGTTAATGAATTGTTAATTATACAGAGAAGCTCTGTCCACATCCACAAGTTCTACCGGCATTGGGGTTATTGAAATGAAATCCTTTACCATTTAATCCATCGGAATAATCTAGTTCTGTTCCAAATAAGTAAAGTAGAGATTTTTTATCACATACTATTTTTACGTCATCAATATCAATGATTTCATCTCCATTGGCTTCAGTATTGTCAAATTCAAGTATGTAATTTAATCCAGAACAACCACCACCTTTTACGCCTACTCTCAAAAAGTATGTATCGTCTCTATTTTCTTCGGTAAGTAATTGTTGTATTTTAACTTTTGCGGCTTCTGTTACTGTAATCATATTAAGTTTTCTTTTCCATATATGTTGAATAATATATCTTCAACATTCAATAAATCAACTGGTTTATCACCATCTAGTTCCCAAACAGACCAATCACCACGATAGCCATGCTTATATAGTTCAATATGCAACATAGACATAGGAAGTCCTTTATCATTTTTAAGAACTCTTTTAATTTTAGCGATTTCTTGTCCAGCAACTACTTTTTCTCCTACTTTAAGTGAAGGTGGGTAAATCTCTCCATATAAAATAACACCATATTTACCTTCGATAGCAATCGCCATAGTATCTTCCCACCAAGGCATATCTACCTCTTTTCCTGTAAAATGACATATATCGGTTACAATACCGTCTTCTACGGCATAAACAGATTCGTTATCGGGACAATAGATATCTGTTCCAGTATGGACATCAAACCGCCTTATTGCGCCAAATCTTCCATGTTTAGGAATGTTGTTAATTGATAGTTGTATATTAATTGGTTTTGTCATATGAAATTTTTTATATTAGCTGGCTTATTGATTTCGAGTTCCTTGATCGAGAATTTATCCAAATTAATAGAACTATGTTTATACCTAAAGGACCAACTCATATATTCTTTTATATGTTCTGGATAAATTATTTCTTCATCATCACCAAAATCACTAGAAAAAAAGATTTCCCTATATTCTAATTCTAGTTCTTTAGCTTTTTCTGGTGTATATTTACTTTTAATTATGGTTAATTCTTTGATTATTCTTGCTTTTTCATTTTCTGCAAGTTCCATAGAATCGTAAATACCTACAATAAAATTATGATGTGAATCCCAACTTCCTGATGTTCCTGATAATAAATATGTCATAACACAAAGATACTATATTTTTTTTGAAAAAAGAAGAATATACAAAAATATGCATTCTAATTTTAGAAAACAATTTAATATGACTGAAAAGGATTTCTTAGATGGATTACAGCGAGATAAATTGAAACAAGATTACTGCAATAGCAATAATATACCGCTTTATATAATAAAATATAATGAAGATATAAATAAAAAAATGGAAACTATATTATAGTTTCCATTTTTTTATTTATATTAATATCTTATTAAAGAATTATAGAACTCGGCTCGCTTGGATGTATTCTACATTTTTTGTAGAAACAACTGGCTTAACTATATCAACCATATCTGCTACTGTGCTTTCGGACTTATCAGCATAGATTTTAAGTTTATCAATAGTGCCTTTAGCAATAGTATTTGTTACGGTAGCTTTGATGATTTTTTCTTTATCTGCTTCAGCAATTAAATTTGAATTTTCAATCAAATCCGAAATAACTTGACCGTATTTTTCAACCATTTTCGGATCAAACTCAAACTTATCTGAAGTAGTTACGATTTCTTCACCGTAAGTTTCTTTAAGAAAATCAGCACGTTCCTGATTGATTATGATATACTTATCAGCAACTAACAACATATACTGTGCAGTATCGTTGTTTTCTTTTGCTTCAACCATAATTGATTCTGGATTAACACCATCAGATTCGTATAGCTTAGACCACTCGGCTTTGCCTATTTCTTTGATTTCACCGTCAAGAAGTTCTGATTCGGCTTCGTAAGATTTGATTTCTGCTTTAAGAAAAGCTTGCCTTTTAAGCTTGTCAAAGAAGCCAGTGATATTGACTGTTACCCGTGGTTTGGCTTTTTTCGGATCTACTTTCTTTTCTGGAGCGGCTTGTTTTGCTTTTGCGAATAAACTCATAGTTAAATGCTTTTTGATTAATTATTAAAGCACAAAGATATGAATAACAATTTAAACAGCAAAAAGAAAATTGTTAATTAGTTGTTAATAGTCATCGTCTTCATATGCGTCATCTTCATCCTCATCCTCATCTTCATCATAATCCATATCTTCGATAACATCATTATCATGGAAAAATATATCCAAATCTTTAATTTCTTTTTTAGTTAAAGATAAATCTTTAACTTTAATTAAGTCCGCTTCTACGAATTCGTAGTCAATTTTCCTATCATCCGCTAAGATGTCTAATTTACCAATAATTTTGTCTTGATTTTTACACTCGTCCAGTGAGTAAAACTTAGTTGATTTCATCTATTTTTTAACCTATAATTTTCTTATATATCATAATAAAAAAATAAGTTTTTACATTTCCTTTAAATCTTCTAATAAATTTTCCAGAGTTAACGCCCTTTCACGAGTAATCTGTAAGATAATTTCTGCTCTTACAGGCAGCCACATAGTTCCATTAAAACTACCATAAGTAGAGTTGATAAATTCTATTTCTTTTTCTTTAAACGAATTCCATTGTCTTTGTGACGTTAATAACTTACTTTTTTGCTCTGGATTTAATTTAGACATTAATTCTTTATAAGTAAGATTTAACTTTTTGTCCCATTGATTCAATGCTCTATAGGTGCATATACACATACCTGCGGTTGATTGATTTTCGGTGCTGTCTAAACATTTAGTAAGTGTAACATCTATTTTATCCTCTTTTTGTTGAGCCTTTACATTTGTGCTTAATAATATAAGCGCCATTAAAGTTATAATTTTCATAATTAATTTTTAATAAAATCTACTTGTTTCTTCTCTATATCAACCGATTTGATAGTGATATTTATAGTATCACCTAATCTTATTACTTCAGTTCCGTTTGTTATTTTATATTGTTTAGTATCTATATTCCATGCACCATTAAGTGTGCTATAACGTATCATACCTTCACACTTATTATCAAGCAACTCAACATATAATCCCCAATCAGTTACTCCAGTTATTATGCCATCAAAATCACAACCTATCTTATCTAATAAGAATTCAGCTTGTTTATATTTGATTGAATCTCTTTCCGCTTTAGAAGCTACTAATTCTCTAGCTGAACACCATTTAGATTGTTCTTCTATTGTAGCAGGATTTCCTTGTCCTTTTTTATTTAGAAAATCAAATAAAATTCTATGTGTAATCAAATCAGGATAACGTCTAATAGGGCTCGTGAAATGTGAGTAGTGAGTAAACCCTAAGCCATAGTGTCCTATATTTTTAATAGTGTAAGTAGCTTTAGACATACACCTTGTTACAAGTGTTCCTATCATATTCTCTTCTGGAGAATCCTTTATATCTACTAAGAGTTTATTTAGAGCTTTTTTTAATTCATTACCTTCACCATCAACAGATACTTCATATCCAAATGAATCGCATACGGCAACTAAACTATTTAATTTGTCAATATTTGGAGTATCGTGTATTCTATAGACATTAGTCCAGGTTGCTTCGTGTAAAGTTTTAGCTACTGTTTTATTAGCTAATAACATAAACTCTTCAATTAATTTATTGGCTTCTTTTTGTTCTTTAAAATAAACACCAATAGGTTTCTTATTATCTTCGGCTAATCTAAATTTAACTTCGACACCACCCATTTCAATTGAGCCATCTTTAATTCTTTTAGCTCTTATTGTTTTTGCGAAAGAATTCATCACTCTTATTTCATTAGAAAAATCACCATTTTCACCTTCGATAATTGCTTGTGCTTCTTCATAAGCAAACCTTCTATTGGAGTGAATTATAGTTTTACCCATCCATTCTTCTATTATATTGCCCTTCATATCTAATGTGAATATAACAGAAAATGCTAATCTATCAACATTAGGTTTAAGTGAGCAAATACCATTACTTAATCTTTCTGGAAGCATTGGAACACATCTATCCACTAGATAGACCGAAGTAGCTCTTTTAAAGGCTTCGTCATCTAATTTAGTATTTGGTTTAATATAATGAGCTACATCGGCAATATGCACTCCAATTTCAATTCCTATATCTTTCACCTCTATTGAGAGTGCATCATCAAAATCTTTTGCATCAACTGGATCAATAGTTATTGTAGTAATACCTCTCAAATCTCTACGAGATTTAATTTCTTCATCGGTAATAACTTCGTCTATCAATTCTGATTCTTTAATAACGTCAGCGGGGAACTCCATAGGAAGTCCGTATTCAGCCATTATAGAATGCATTTCGGTATTATTATCACCAGAATCACCTAGTATTTTAGTAATTTTTCCTTGTGGTGATTTACTATCTTCCCATTTAATAAGTTCGACTATGACTTTTTTGTTATTTATAGCAAAAGTCAATAAATCATCATCCGTTTGTAATCCACCTTTGATATAAAAATCAACCGGTATTTTATTACTATCAGGAACTACAAATATAGTTCCAGTTGTTTCGTTTATTTGAACTCTGCCAACATAATCTTTCTTAAAGCGTGAGATTACATTAATAACTTTACCTTCGATTTTATTATTTTTGTTAAATAATTCTATTTCAACTTTATCTAAGTGTAAAGATTTACCAGTATTTTTCTTGTATATAAAAATTTCTGTTTCACTATCTACTTTTACAGTAGCACTTCCATTTGTAGAAAACTCTATTTGACCCTCAAACACATTTCCCTCTTTTAATTCTATCATATAGATATTCTATTCTAATTTATTATTTTGTTTTAATTATACCAAATCATCGTCATTATGTCTTAACTTCCGTAATACTAATGTATTTGCGAGATATGGTATTTCATCTGCATTTTGCCATTTACACGCAATAGTTAACTTATTTGCAATAAGAGCTATTGTTATATAGTCAGCCGTCCCATATTCATTACCTATTCTAAACTCAGCATAAGTAGGTTTTATTTTAGTCGGAAATAAATCTTTTGCTAAATCATAGTCATAACCATCTAATTCTTTTAGAAAGTTAAAAGATTCATCGAAATCAAAATAGTATTTACCTAACTCTTCTAAGAACGGTTCTTTATCGGCAAGTATTTTAGTTTTTGTAATACCATGCACATCTTTCCATTTAAACCCAATTGTTATGTGTAAGTCTTTATCTTTAAATCCAAATCTTCTTCTTATAGCTTGTAATTGTTCCGAACTACAAACTACAAAGTAAGCTTTGTTTTCATTTTTCTGCGCAGAGCCAATACCAAGCATTTTGAAATCATCTGCTTGGTATTGGGTCATTATCTGATTTAATATATTGGTGTTATTTAAATCTTTTGTTAATAACTGATTCAATTCAGCTACATTAAAAATTGTGCAATGATAGTGGTTTAAATCTCTATCTTGTTGATTTTTAACATACTCATCATATGAATCTCCGACAAATGTTTTCATTTTTTCCAAAAAAGGAATAACAGCATCGTTATAAATATTAACTCCAATATAATTAGCACCAATTATATCTCTAATAAATTCTATTTTAGCAATCATTAAGTATATATAATTTTATTAGAATTTCTTGTGTTGTAGTATTTTCATTTGCAGGCTTTTTTAATCAATTCACTATGATTAATTATAATATGGAAGTCTAAATTAGATATGCCATGTTGCATGTTATTTACCTGCCAAGCTGTATATTTTTCGCCAGTTTTTTGGAAAAACTCTTGTGTATAACGACTTGGGACTACCATATCCATTTGACCAAAAAATACTTCTATATTTATATCTTTGTTCAATTCAGGCACTCTAAAATTACCAATACCAGTTGTGCTTCTCGCACGATTGACTGCCGGATTAACCAAAAGTAAATCGGAACCTGATGATTTAGCGGCAAGATATGCAACATAGCCACCAAAACTAAGTCCAGCAATTAAGTCAGCTTTTTCAGCTTTCTTAAATTGTTTTTCCATCATTGATTGTCCTCTATCTTTATACCACTCTTTGTAGAAGTCAATATGTTCTTGGTGAACGTAATAGCCTTTTTCGTTTAGCATGGTTTTTACCCAGCTAATAGGTTCGCCACATAAGCCGTGGTAGAAGATGCAAGTTTTGTTAAGTTTCATAATTATTTCTTTTTTAGTTTATTTAATTCGTATTCCATTTGACTTGTTTTATCACGGTTTTCCCAACTCCACTTTAAAAACTCTTCCATTTTTATTCGTTCTTCGCCTTCAAAATTAGAAGCGGCTGCTTTATAATCCGGAGTTTTTTATTCTAATAAAAAGCTATTATTCATTATATGCTTAAAGAAATTGTCCGGAACTTTGTGTGCCATATCTTTAACGATATGAAACCGATAATTTTCTACTTTTGCTTTTAAAAAGTCTTGTGCAAACTCTTTTGGAACTGAAGTATCATGTTCACCAAAAAATATCTCTATGTTTGATTTCTCATTATAATAAGGTATATCAAACTCTTTAATCATTGATTTACTTTTAGATCTATCTAGTGCTGGATTAATTAATAATACATCTTTACCAGTAGCTTTTGATAATTTATAAGCTACATATCCACCAAAAGAAATACCTATGATTAAATCAACATTTTTAGCAATTTCTAATTGAGATTCAAATAAAGATTTACCTTCATCTATATCCCATTCAGTATCATAATCAAATAAATCAGCAATAACTTCATAGCCAGCTTTATTTAGAAGCTGAGTTCTGGATAAAGCTGGTTTAGAGCCAAGTCCGTGATATATTACGCAGGTTTTGTTAAAAATCATAATTCGCTATATTTTACTTTTGAACCATCCTTTAATACAACATGATCTGAGCCAAGAAACTTTACATTTTTTATTTTTTCTTTATACCATAGATATTCTTGCCACTGTATACCTAATTCGGTTCTAAAATCTTCAACAGAAGTAGTGGAATTAAACCAAGCTGAATCTTTCTCATATCCTGGTGCAAGTTTAATATGTCCATGCATTTTCCATGTTAATACATCCATATTAAACCATATACCGTAGAATCTGTTTAATTCAAACTTAATGCCAATAGAACGATATAGTGCATCTTCATTACCATTTCTGCTGTGTTGAAAATGTGGTAATTTTAACTTTTCAAATTGAGGTATAAAAGATTTAACCCAAGCCATAAATTCCGTAACTTTGTCTGCATATTCTTTTGCAAAGTTCAATGAACCGTAAGGATCGCAAATTAAATCTAATACTTTATCAACTAAATATAAATCTTTACCATATAAAAATATGAGATTTTCCTCGTCTCCATTGCATGTATCTAATGTATCAGGTGACATATAAGAAACGCTAATATCAATAGTTGTTTCAAATGTGCTTATTTTGGCATCTAATACCCAATCTTCATCAAAAGAATACTCTCTTCCATTTTCTACATCTTCTGGTATTACCGTATCATGAGAAAATTGTAAAGTAATTGCCCAGTTTGATGACTTTATAGTAGGATGATTATAATGGAGCATTGGCATATCATAATCAGTTTGATGACCATCAAACTGAAATCCTCTTGCTTCTAGTTTTTGTTTTATTTCTCTATATTTCATTTAATAAAGTTTTAAAATTATTTCATTTAATAAAGTTTTAAAATTATTTCATTTAATAAAGTTTTAAAATTCAATAATTCAAGTCTTTTGATTTCCATACCTAATGCTTTATTCTTAAAGCCTTTTGCCATTAAATCATCTGCTTTAACAGAAGGTTTAAACTTTAAGAAAGCTTTATGTAGGCTACTATCTTCTAGATAGGTAAATCTACACCATTGTAGTATATCTTCATCTGATATACCACATATTACTTTCTTCTTATGTAAGTCTATAACCGTTTCTTCTTTTAAGTTTAATAAATCTATAAGAAATACAACGGTTCTTGCGAAGTCGTGTTCCATTTTAAATTCAAACTTCATTTTGTCTAAAAGACCAACGGTGCTGTTCTCCTGAAATAGGTAAGCAAAGTGTAATTCTAAACTCATAGCTTCAGTAGGATGACAAGAAGGAATGTATAATTCAGTGAATATAATAGCATCAATGCCATATTCACATAGATGGTAAAGATAATCTGAGAAACTTTTAGCTTGCTTGTATGCTTTTTTAATTTCATCCCATATTCTCTCTTTTGTTATTATAGAAAGCATATGTCCATTTTCAACAATAGCTATACTTGAATCTTTTTCTATGTTAGACCCATATCTTGTAGCAAATCTAAACAAGCGCAAGATACGCAAGGGATCTTCCTTTATTCTTAAAGCAGGCTCACCAACAAAACGAGTTATTTTGTTTTTGATGTCATCAATGCCACCAACTAAATCTATGATTTCTTTTTTATCTAAATCATAAAATAAAGCGTTAAATGTTAAATCACGCCTTAAAACATCTTTGTCTATGGTAGAGAATATAACATCTGGATTTCTTGTCTCGCCAAGTTTATCTCCATAAACATCTTCTCTAAAGGTAGCTATTTCGAAGCCTTCTGGGTTATCTTCTGTATAAACAACTACAACACCGAAAGATTCACCATGAAGATGTGTTCTATAATCTTTAGTTATAGAAATAACTTCTTCTGGTGTAGCATCAGTGGCTAAGTCGTAGTCTTTAGGAGTTTCGCTATTAAGGAAATCACGCACAGCGCCGCCAACGATGAAGAGAGATTTATCGTTTGCCTTGAAAAGTGTGTGTAAGTCTTTAATTGAAGAAGGTATGATTGCCCACATTATTTTTTAATTTTTACAAAAATACGAAAAAAATCGCACAAAAAGAAAAAAATTAACACATATAATTTTTATATATATAATAAAAATTATTATGGCATTAAGTTTATATACAGCTTCGGGTGGAATAATAGAATTATTGGCGGTTAGAACTAGATTTTCTGGTGACCAGCTGGTGTTGCATGTTGATCAAACTGCTAATATAAATAATGGTGAAGGTGACGCATCGGTTGCTATAAACGAAGACGAAATTAAAGAATTAATTTCATTATTGAATAATTATTTAACAGAAAAAAATAATGGTGTTCCACACGTTATATTAGCTGAGCCTATATTAGATCCAGCGGTTAAAATTACGGTTGATTTTGTGGAATATATGAAAAATCAAGCAGAAAAAGAAAATCCAGATAGTTAGTTTCTATAGTCAATTCTACCATCTTGCCGTTCTAAGGCATATAAGCCTATTTCTGGTATAGTAGAACAGGTATTTGTATCCATATTTAGATATTTAAAAGTATCCATATATGGATATTCTTCGTATATGTATTCTACATTAATAGACATAGGTTCTAATGATGAATCAAAATCATCATCATAATATAGCCATCCTTTTTCTCTGGCATAATTCATTAAAATAATGGAATCAGATTCATATGTAGAATAAATTCTATCCATATATTTCTCACCATTATCTAATGTCCATAAAAGAGCCCGCATAGATATTTTTTCATCATTTGGTTCTTTGTAAATTAATAATTGACATATATTAGAATTATCCACATAAATATCTAAATAATTTTGGCACTTATCATATCTCATACAAGAATTGCCTAAAGAGCCGTGTTTTGATATATAATTGGTTTGTAAGTAATATTTTCTTATATCTTCACCAGAAAATAGATTTATATTTTTAAATAAATCCTTGTTATTTGTTTCTTTATAGATAGCTTTAAATTTATTAACAAATATCTCAACATATCTATCGGTATGTACTTCTTCAAAAGTGGAAATACATCCATCAGATTCTTTTGAAGGACTTTGAAGATTTTCCTTTACTCTAAGAAACCATTTTTGATTATTCTCTATTAGTTTATGAATAAATCTACCTATTTTAATAGTTTGTCTATTAGTAGTCCAGAAAGTTGATAGATTTAAATAAAAGAACTCCTTAAGAGATAAATCATCTTTATTAGGTTCTATTTTATATAGTTGTTTTAATTTTGATTCGGATATAAATGATATAGTATCTTCATCTTCTATTTCTAGAAAAGAATATGGAGATACTATATCAAATCGAGTTAATAAATATGCGACTGCATCATATTCAAATACGTCATTACCTAATAATGAGTGAAACTTACCAGATATAAAACATTTAATCATAAGATAAAAAGTGGTTGGTGTTAACCACCAACCATTTATTTTTAGTTAATTTTTAAGTAAAAGATCAGCTGCACTTGCGGCTGCTGGACTTGATGGTTTACAGAATACTCTGTATTGAAGACCTTTCAACCAAGGTGTATAAGCTCGGTAAGATATGTTAGATTTATTTTTAGCAAATCCCCTATTATCAACCTTACCTTCGAACGGGTTATAATCCAAGTGTAAATCTATTAATCTAAATTGTTTAGATTTATCTGCATCAGTTAAAGTTAAATTACTTATAACTACATCTTCATTTGTGACATCAACATGTGCAAACTCGCCATTACATTTAGCTAAATGGAACTTATATCTTTTTTGTTCCATTTCGGATAAATCCTGTCTAATATAGAAAGTAGATAATTCTTTATCTAACCATTCAGCTATTTCATGCACAAATTCAGCTTCTTTACCAAGTCTATCATAGTTATCTCTAATTTTAGAGATATTTTCTCTGAAATATACAACGTGTGCGCCATTTTTAATAGATACTGAATAGAACATTAAAGTAAAGGCATATACGGTTTTCTTTCTTCTTTGAACAGAATCACATCCTAATGATATAGTCACATGTGGTGAATACTTGATATAATTCTTAATATATTCAATTATATCAGGTATTTTTTCTCCACCAAACTTTTTGAACTTACCTCTTATATTAGTAAGTCTATTTACTTCTTTTTCTTTAGTGTCTTCCATTATTGTATATTTTTTTACCTAAATACATAAATATAGATGCTAAAACCATTACTGATTTTCTTATATTTTCTTTAATAGTACATTCGGATAGCATAGTTCCGATTTCATTTAATATTTCTGCTTCTGCGTCACTTCCAGTGACTACTGGAAATAATTCTTTTATTCTTCTATCAATTAGCTGCATATAAAATTTATGCAGCTCATCATAGGACATTTCTTTATTTAACATTTCTCTATTATTAAAATTGATTTAGCTAATATTTCTGGTGGAAATATAACTTCGCCATTATCGGTGGTTAATGAAAAGCTACTTTCAGTAATCCAAAATAATTTGGATAATTCAACTAATTCTGGATATCTATCCACAGATATCTCAATTGAACTAGAAACAAATGTTCCTAGTTCATTGATTATCTTAAGCTTAATATCGAAATATATTGTATCCATTATTTCATTTCAGGCTTTAATGTAACTTTACTTTCTTGATTCTTTTTGTTAATACCTTTAGTTTGTAGCAAAACATCTGCAAATTGCTTCAAGAACTTTTTGGTATTAGGCTTTTCTTTAGAATTGATTGGCACATTAGGCTTATCAAGTAAACCAAGTAAATAAGCCGTTAATTCGTCATCACCAAGTAATCTCAAGAATTTTGTGGCATTTTCTCTCTGTAAGTCGGTTAAATCTTCTACTTCTATTTTCTTTAATGATTCAATAAGTTGTGAATTTTTATCACGGTTATATGATGCCAACATATCTTTAATACCATCAAAATTATTAAGCACATCATTTATATTAAGCTTTGTCATATCATCGCAATATGTGATAAAAGCTTTAGCCGCAACACCAATATATGCACTACAAATTGTCATCAAATCTCTAATAAATACCTCTGGTGCAGAATTCATACCATAGTTAGTCACCATATAATCACTAAGGAACGTCCATGACCTTGGTGATGCATATGCTTTTGGACCTTCGTCTGTTGGGTCTTTATAGTAGTATTCACCAAATGCTTTTATGAATGAAACTATAACAGGATGAACATTTTCATTAGCATAACCATCCATCCATTCTTTAGGACTTAAAGTATGTTTCATGTGAATAAGACGTCCGTTTAGTGCTGAGTCAAATTCTTCAACATCTGTTCCGTCTTCATCACCCAAGTTGCCTGACGCAATCATTAATACATTATCATTGAATTTGAATTCAGTGCCAATGCCTCTTTCATGCAACATTTGTAATGCGGCATTTCTAACTTGTGCTGATGCACGGTTTAGTTCTTCAAAGTGAATAATAGTTGGTTGCTTATTCGCATCAATTGCCCATTTTGGCACAACATGATCTAAACAATCTATGCCTTCATATATGCTTAGTTTTGGAAATAAACCTACGTCAGTTTCGTCAATCATTGCAAGACGAAGGTCTTTATATGCAAATCCCATTTTATCAGCAATACTTTTAGATATTGCTGATTTGGCAATACCTGGTTTTGATGTTATAAACAACACACCAGATTTGGGCCACATTAAACGTAAATACATTGCCTCTTTTTCAGTAAGATTTTTTAACTTACTAAGCATTTCTTCCGGCATTTGTTTATTCTTTATCATATTCTTTAGTTTTTTATTCTCTATTTATACAAATATACGAATGTTAAAGAAATTAACAAAATTTTTTGTTAAAATTATTAAAGAAATTAATTTCTTATATAATTAAATTAATATATAAAAAAAAGAAATAATACAAATGGAAATTAACATAATTGAATCATTTAACATCTATAATAGAGAGATGAGTAAAATCTATATGGAACTTACTTCCTTAAAGGAATCTTATAGTTCTAACCAATATAAATCTTATTTTAGAAGGATTTTGGGATAAAGTAAAAAATATAGCAAAAAGCGTAGGTTCAGCTATAGGTGGTGGTGCAGGTTCAACTGTGACAGGTATTAAAAAATCAGTTGATTTTGTACATGATTTGGGAACATCAGTTTATGATAAAGGTGTTGAATTAGGTAAAAAAGCAATTGAAATTGGTAAAGATTTATATAATAAAGTAGCAAATTCAATTAAAAGTTCAATAGAAACTATTAAGAAAGTTCCAGGTTTAGTTTGGGATAATTTAGTATCATTATATACAACTATCAGCAATGAAATAGGTGAAATATATGAGAAAGCTAAAGAAAAAGGTCAAGAATGGGTAGAGCAAGCAAAGAAGACAGCTATTGCAATTTACAATAGAATGGCACAAGGATTGGCAAATGTTTATAATTCTGTTAAAGCTTGGGGTGCGGCAAACATAGAAAAGTTTAAAGCTATGATAGCTAAGAAACAAGTTGAATTACAAGAAGCGGCAAATACAGCTAAACAAAGTTCATTCGATTCTATGAAGCAAGTTGGTAGTTGGATGTCAGTTAATTTAGAAAAATTAAAAAATAATTCTATAGATGCGGCAAAATCTGTTGGTTTATTTACATTAGGTTTAATAGCTCTTCCTTTTTATGCATCATATTGGGCATTAGTTAAAACACACCAAGTAGGTAGTGAATTATTAGCGGCTATGCAAAGTGGTATTGGTACTTTAAAGAAAAATCTTGGTGAAACTTGGAATATACTTATAGAAGAAATGAAAGCTTCTTATGCAGCAAAAACAGCTACACCAGCAGCAGCAGGTGCAGCACCAGCTATTCAAATGGGTAAAACATATATGTATAAAGGTAAAGAAGTTGAAACTGTTTCAGCAGGTGCTGATGGTAATACAAAAGTAAAACCAGTTGGTGGTAATATGACATATGCTGTTAAAAATGCGGATTTAACCGAAAAAACAAATGATAGTTATAGCTATGTAATAACTAGTTTTAGCAATTTTAAGTATTAATAATATAGAAATAAAAAACCCACCTCATTGAGGTGGGTTTTTTATTTTAAATTTACTAATAATGCTAGTAAGTATAGTAGCATTATTAGATTAATGGAAAAAAAGAGATATTTATTTTTAACTGAATTCCTAATTATTTCACCGATAAATAAATATAGATAAACATTTGGTAGTGTTTTGTAATTTAATGCAACTAAAAAC
>Ga0209084_1001602_pt1 | contig 18657 bp, 15 predicted proteins | sample C_130820_MF_Meta_FD_187309 | JGI IMG/M metagenome (GOLD analysis project Ga0209084, IMG submission 187309) | Freshwater microbial communities from Lake Croche, Canada to study carbon cycling - C_130820_MF_MetaG (SPAdes) (version 2) | ecosystem: Environmental > Aquatic > Freshwater > Lake...
ATCACGCCTGCGATCATGGGGCCGCCAATTTGGCCCAAAGCAATGATGGCCGCAGACAGGCCCAAAATCATGCCGATGGCATTGCGCCCAAAATAATCCGCTCTGATCGCCTGCATGAAAGGGCCGCGCAGGCCCCATGCGATCCCATGAAGCACGGCAAAGCCTATCAACATGGGCATGCTCATGGCAAAAGTCAAACACACCAGGCCCAAGGCGTGTGCCAGCATGCACAAAGCAGCGACTTTCCTCTTTTCAAACCGGTCGCCCAAAGCGGCGCCGATCAAGACCCCGCCCACTTGGAAGCAGGTCATCACCAGTACCACCCAGCTTGCGGTGGACACCGAGTAGCCCAGACCTTCCTTCATGTGCGTAATCGCATGCACATTGACGGCCGAAACCACGAGCAAGGCCAGGCCGTGACCCATGGCCAACAGCCAGAAAGCCCGCGTGCGCAAAGCCTGCGAGGCGGTGAACTCAAGAGGGGGTTTGACGGCAGTCTGGCCTGTCTGCTCATCGGTTTGTTGGCGTGCGGGGTCCAGGCCGTCCACATGCTCGCCATGGTCTTCTGGGCGCCGCCGAATCATTTTTGCCAGAGGCAGCCCAATGCACAGGACAAGAACGCCAGTGCCAATGGATGTATTTCGCCAACCCCAGTATTCCATGGACCAGGCCATAGAAGGTACGGCCAAGCCCCCCATGGCCAAGCCCAAACTCATCAAAGACAAAGCCCTGGCGCGGAATTTTTCAAACCACTGCACGAGTGCAACAGACAAGGGGAAATAACCGCCCAAACTGGCGCCGATGGCCATCAAAATGGCGCTCAGATAGAAAATACCCACGCTGTGCACCTGACTGAGCATCAACAGACCGGCACTGAACATGACCATGCCCCAGCGGACCATCAGTTGGGGGCCAATACGGTCCATGACCCAACCCAGCAAGGGGCCAATGATGGCCGATTCCACTGATTGCAAAGCTGCCGCGCCAGACAGGGTGGTTTTGCTCCAGCCCATTTCCTCAGAAAGGATGGCAATGTACAAGCCCATGGCCTGCGTCAGAAAGGCGGCCAGCAAAAACTGTATTCCGAAAGCGGCGCCCACCATGCGCCAACCGTAAAACAGTTTCATGCGGGTTCAGACCTGGAAGAGCGGAGAGACATGCAAAATAGGACCCAAAAAGGGGGGGCGTTGAGACGCCTAAGACGGTGAAATGGATTTCATCTTGACATAACTCGCTGATGATTCGTGTCGCTGAGTCGACCTTTGGCGATGTTTCTACAATCCCCCTATGCCCTCCGAATTCACAACGAACACTTTTTCAACACCCCAGGCCTTTCAGCCCCCTCTGCTGAATAACTTGAACGAGGAGCAGTTGCGTGCGGTGACTTTGCCCGCGGAGCCGGCGCTCATTCTGGCGGGTGCTGGCTCGGGTAAGACCAAGGTACTGACCACGCGCATTGCATGGTTGTTGCAAACTTCGCAAGTCTCGCCGGGTGGTATTTTGGCAGTGACCTTCACCAACAAGGCCGCCAAAGAAATGAAGTTGCGCCTGCAGTCCATGCTGCCTGTGAACGTGAATGCCATGTGGATAGGCACTTTTCATGGTTTGTGCAATCGCTTCTTGCGGGCGCACTACAAACTGGCGAACTTGCCGCAGACCTTTCAAATTCTGGACACACAAGACCAGTTGTCGGCCGTCAAGCGCTTGTGCAAACAGTTCAATGTGGATGAAGAGCGTTTCCCGCCCAAACAGGTGCAGTACTTTATTTCGGGGTGCAAAGAAGACGGACAACGCCCGCACGACGTGGTGGTACGCGACGACGAGACTCGTAAAAAGGTGGAGCTGTATGCGCTCTACGAAGAACAATGCCAACGAGAAGGGGTGGTGGATTTTGGCGAGTTGATGTTGCGTTCGTATGAGCTTTTGCGTGACAACGAACCTGTTCGCTCGCATTACCGGGCGCGCTTCAAGCATGTGCTGATCGACGAGTTTCAAGACACTAACAAATTGCAATACGCCTGGATCAAGATGGTCACGGGCATGCCTTCAGAGGGCGGTGGCGCGGTGTTGGCGGTGGGCGACGATGACCAAAGTATTTACGCATTTCGTGGCGCCCGTGTAGGCAATATGGCGGACTTTGTGCGCGAGTTCGGGGTTCGCCATCAGATCAAGCTGGAGCAGAACTACCGCAGCTACAGCCATATTTTGGACTCAGCCAATGCATTGATCAGTCACAATAAAAACCGTTTGGGCAAAAATCTCCGCACAACCCAAGGTGCAGGCGAGCAGGTCCGGATGTACGAATCCACAAGTGATTTTGCTGAGGCGCAATGGTTGGTCGATGAAATGCGACAGCTCGTCAAAGGCGATGGGTACAGCCGCAAAGAAATTGCCGTCCTGTACCGCAGCAACGCGCAAAGTCGGGTCATGGAAACCGCTTTGTTCAATGCCGCTGTGCCCTACCGTGTCTATGGCGGATTGCGGTTTTTTGAACGTGCCGAAATCAAGCACGCCTTGGCGTATTTGCGCTTGATTGAAAACGCCAACGATGACACCAGTTTTTTACGGGTGGTGAATTTTCCGCCGCGCGGTATTGGTGCCCGGACCATCGAGCAGTTGCAGGACATTGCCCGCACATCGGGTTGTTCTTTGCACGATGCCGTGAGCGCTGCCACCGGAAAGGGGGGAGCGAATTTGGGTGGTTTTGTCGCCATGCTGGATGTGATGCGTGAGCAGATTGCCGGCATGACTTTGCGCGAAATCATTGAATTGCTGTTGGACAAAACCAGCTTGGTGGCGCACTACCGTGCCGATAAAGACGGCGCCGACCGGGTTGAAAACTTGGAAGAACTGGTCAACGCTGCAGAGAGTTTTGTCACGCAAGAAGGTTTTGGTCGCGATGCCGTGGCGATGACCGACAAGTCAGTCACCGAGGGTGCAAGCTTAGGCCAAAGCCCGGTGAGCCAAGGCTTGATCCCACAAGACGGGTCCCAGGCCACAGAGCCTGATGCATTCATCGAAGAAACAGGCGAAGTCATGTCGCCTTTGGCAGCCTTTTTGACCCATGCTGCGCTGGAAGCCGGGGACAACCAGGCGCAAGCGGGTGAAGATGCTGTGCAATTGATGACGGTGCACGCCAGCAAAGGCCTGGAATTTGATGCCGTGTTCATCACGGGTCTCGAAGAAGGTTTGTTTCCACACGAAAACGCGATGAACGATTACGACGGCCTCGAAGAAGAGCGCCGGCTGATGTATGTGGCGATCACGCGGGCGCGTAAACGCTTGTATATCAGTCATTCACAAACCCGCATGCTGCACGGTCAGACCCGTTACAACGTCAAGAGCAGATTCTTGGATGAATTGCCAGAAGCTTGCCTGAAATGGATCACCCCCAAGAACGGCGCTTTCTCAAGCGGATTGGGCGGCGGCTGGACGAGTCCTGCGCAAGCCAAACCAGCATGGGGCCACAGCAGTCTGAGCAATGACAACTTCAAGAGTCCGCCGGTACCTGTGCAAAAGTTACAGCCTGAGCACGGCATCAAGTCAGGCATGAATGTCTTTCATAACAAGTTTGGCGAAGGCAAAGTGCAAGCGGTAGAGGGGCAAGGCGCCGACGCGCGTGCGCAGGTTAATTTTCCTCGGCATGGGGTGAAGTGGCTCGCCTTGTCGGTCGCCAAACTCACACCCGTTTGATACGGGCCCCCATTTTTTTATTGAAGAAAGAAAACCATGAAAATTGGAAAAGACACTGTGGTGACCATGACCTACAAGGTGGTCAACGCACAAGGCAAGACACTCGATCAATCCGAAGAACCCACAGCCTATTTGCATGGTGGTTATGACAATACTTTGCCCAAAATAGAAGCGGCATTGGACGGTCAAGAGGTGGGCTTTGGCGCCACCCTGAACTTGTCAGCGGCCGATGCTTTTGGGGAGCGTGACGAGGGCTTATTGAAAACCATTCCCAAATCTGAATTCCCACCCGGCGTGAAGGTGGGGGGACAACTCAGAGGGCGCGCCGATGATGGCAGCGAGCATGTTTTCAATGTGGTCAAAATCAAAGGCGATAAAGTTTTGCTGGATGGCAATCATCCTTGGGCGGGTCAGGCCTTGAGCTTTTCTTTGAAGGTGGTGGAGGTGCGTGCGGCTTCAGCCGATGAAGTCACCCATCGCCACGCGCATGGTGCACATGGCCACCACCATTGATCAGGGCAGTGGCTTTTCGGGTGCGGGCACCATTTCGCCAAAGCAGTCCCTCACGGTGAAGTACACCGAAGTGAAAAACATGGCGGCCATCAAAAGTGCAATCGGCATCATGATGGTTTCTGCCAGGCTGGGATCTCCGACCAAGCTGACGACGATCAGCATTGCTGCGCCTGCACCCAAAAAAACAGCCAACCAAGCCACGGTGTAGACCGTGAAGGCACCAAAATTGCGCCAACTGGCCACCAGGCTGAAGAACAGGCTCTTGACGGGCGGCACACCATGCCAATGCAACAGGGCGGGGGCATGCCAGAACATCATGGACAGCGGAACGTAAAGCCCCATGGCGACCCACATGGCATTTTGAAAGGCAGGGTTGTTGACCTTTTCGCTGCTGATGGGTGCGCCCATCAAGTACACCCCCGCAAACAAGCCGCCATCGATCAGCACCGACAGGCCCATGACGCCCACAAAACCGATGGCGTACAGCAAGCCCAGGACCAACATGTCTTTGACTTTCGCTTGCCCACTGCGAAAGGCCACCAGCAAGATACCGGGCATCGGAAACTTGCCTTGTTCAGCCACTGAGGTTGCCGCCATCAGGCCCAAGGTCATGGCGGGTAACAAGACCAGTGCAATGACATTGCCAATCATCGGAATCATGGAGGCGAGTGACACCCAGGCCATGAATAAAAAGAACAGCCCCGACATGGCCAAGGGTTGTTTCCAGAAAGTTCGAATACCCTGGCGCACCCAAACGAAGCCCATGCGGGCGGGGACAATGGTCAGTTTCATTCAGGACAATTCAAAGTGGTTTTCAAAGCAAAACAGCGTGTGCCATGCGCTCTCGCACAATACGTTCAAAATGGATGGGATCATGGGGCTGGAGCATGGAAGCTTCTCGTGGCAAATGAAAATCCCATAAACGCGAAATCCAAAAGCGCAAAGCACCCGCACGCATCATGGCGGGCAGCAATTGGCGCTCTGCACTGCTCAGTGGCCTCACTTGTTGGTAAGCGCTGATCATAGCCTTGGCCCGTTCAGCGTCGTGTTGGCCTGTGCTCAAGTCGATGCACCAATCGTTCAGGCACACGGCCAAGTCAAACAACCAGGTGTCCACGCCGGCAAAGTAAAAATCAAAAAAACCGGTTAAGTGATCGCCGTTGAACATCACGTTGTCTCGGAAGAGGTCTGCGTGAACCGGGCCGCGGGGCAGGGCGGCATAAGCACTGCTGGCCGCCGTGTGGTTTTGAAAGGCCAGCTCGCTGCGAATCAGGGCGGCTTGGTCAAGGGTCAAATAGGGCAGCACAACGGGGACGGTTTCATTCCACCAAGGCAATCCGCGCAAATTCGGTTGGCTGCGCCTGTAGTCGGCACCGGCCAGGTGCATGCGTGCCAGCATGTCGCCTACCCCTGCGCAATGGATGTTCATCGGCGACAGTTGGTTTTGGCCCTCGAGTTTGTTGACGACTGCAGCAGGCTTGCCGTTGAGGGTGTGCAAAATGTCACCGTCCCGGTTTGGGGCTGGATCCGGCACCGGAATGCCGCGCTCGGCCAGATGCTTCATCAAATACAGATAAAAAGGCAGTTGTTCAAAGTTGAGGCGCTCAAACAATGTGAGTACGTACTCTCCTTTATCGGTCGTGGCAAAGTAGTTGGTGTTTTCTATGCCGCCTTGAATACCGCGCAAACCGGTCAGCGTCCCCAGGTTCAGGGTCTGCATCAGTTCGGCTGCCTGCGGCTCGGAAACTTCGGTGAATACCGCCATGATTGCAATCAAATAGAGCCGGTCATCGCCGGGTGTTAATCAAAGCACAGATTGTAGGTGGCAAGCCAAAGGCAGATGGCTGGTGCAAGACGATGACCTTTCAAGTCTTTATGGTCAGCGCTTCGAGGTCCATGTCTGCACCCCGTGCACAATCGGGGGATGAGCGAAAACACTTCTTCTAAAAAGACCCTTTTGCTGGTTGATGGCTCCAGCTATTTGTACCGCGCCTTCCATGCCATGCCCGATTTGAGGGCCGTGCCGGGCGATCCGACCAGTCCCGCCACGGGTGCCATTCGCGGCATGATCAACATGATGGAGCGCTTGCGCAAGGATTTTCCTTCGGACTTCGCGGCTTGCGTCTTCGATGCCAAGGGGCCGACCTTTCGCGACACGCTCTACCCCGAATACAAACAAAATCGCAGTCCGATGCCGGACGATCTGCGCACCCAAATCGAGCCGATACACGACTTGGTTCGCCGCATGGGTTGGCCGGTATTGGACGTACCAGGTGTCGAGGCCGATGACGTGATCGCCACCTTGGCCCACGTGGCCGCCCAGCAAGGCGTGCAAGTGACAGTCTCCAGTGGCGACAAAGACCTGAGCCAGTTGGTCAACGAGCACATCACCATCATTGACACCATGAACGGCAAAAAACGCGATGTGGCCGGCGTGACGGCTGAGTTTGGCGTGCCGCCTTCACTGATGATTGACTTTCAGACCTTGGTCGGTGACACAGTCGACAACGTGCCGGGCGTCGAAAAAGTCGGCCCTAAAACAGCGGCCAAGTGGCTGCTTGAGTACGGGTCACTCGATGCCTTGGTTCTGCGCGCCGACGAGATCAAAGGCGTGGCGGGCGAGAACCTGCGCAAAGCGGTGGATTGGCTTGCGAAAGGCCGCGCCTTAGTGACCATGAAGACCGATTGCGATTTGAGCGCTTGGGTCCCGCAGTTGCCCGCACTGACAGATTTACATTTCCACCAACCTGACGAAGCCAGTTTGCTGGCGTTTTACGAACAATACGGGTTCAAAGGCCTGGTTCGTGCCAGGGGTCATGGCGGTGCTGATGCTTCAACCTCCCCTTTAGGACCAGTGGGCGCCAGTGGCAAAGCCGCCGCACCCCAGGACGATTTGTTTGCGGATGCCCCGGTGGTCAGCGCCGTCACGGGAGAAAAGCATTACGACACAGTCACCACTTGGGACCAATTAGACGCCTGGCTAGCCCGCCTTCATGCGGCAGAGTTGGTGGCGCTGGACACCGAAACCACATCCCTTGACGCCATGAAGGCCGAATTGGTCGGAATCAGTCTGAGTGTGAAACCCGGGGAGGCGGCCTATATTCCGTTGGCGCATTCGGGCCCCGATGTGCCAACGCAATTGCCCCTGGCCGAAGTGCTGGCCACACTCAAGCCTTGGCTGGAAGATGCCAGTCGCCCTAAAGTGGGTCAGAACGTCAAATACGACCGTCATGTGCTGGCCAACCAAGGCATCGAGGTGCGCGGCTACCAGCATGACACGATGCTGCAAAGCTATGTGCTGGAGGTGCACAAGCCGCATGGCTTAAGCAGTTTGGCGCTGCGTCACTTGGGTCGTTCGGGTTTGACCTATGAAGACCTCTGCGGCAAAGGGGCGCACCAAATTCCATTCACCCAGGTGGATGTGGCGCGCGCTGCCGAATACGCCTGTGAAGACGCAGACCAAACGCTGGATGTGCACATGGCCTTGTGGCCCCGGCTTGCGCAAGACCCCAAGCTGCGCGAGGTTTACGAGTTGGAGATCGCCACCAGCGAAGCTTTGTACCGGATAGAGCGCAATGGGGTGTTGATCGATGCGCCCACCTTGGCCGCACAAAGCGCCATATTGGGTCAGCGCATTGTGCAACTCGAAACCGAGTCCTATGCGATTGCAGGTCAACCCTTCAACCTGGCAAGCCCCAAGCAATTGGGTGAAATTTTCTTCGACAAGTTGGGCCTGCCTGTGATTAAAAAAACGGCGACAGGCGCACGCAGCACAGACGAAGAAGTGCTCGAAAAATTGGCGGAAGACTACCCTCTGCCAGCCCGAATTCTGGAGCATCGGGGACTTTCCAAGCTCAAAGGCACCTACACAGATAAGCTGGCACAGATGGCGCTGCCTCGCACAGGCCGCGTACACACCCATTACGCACAGGCTGTTGCGGTGACTGGGCGCTTGTCCAGCAATGATCCCAACTTGCAAAACATCCCTGTCCGCACCGCCGAAGGCCGCAAAGTGCGTGAAGCTTTCGTGGCGCCAACAGGCCATGTGATTGCCAGCGCCGATTACAGTCAAATTGAGCTGCGCATCATGGCCCATTTGAGCCATGATGAGGCTTTGCTTAAGGCCTTTCATGACGGATTGGACGTGCACAAGGCCACCGCATCCGAGGTCTTTGGTGTGGCGGTGGAGCAAGTCTCTAGCGAGCAAAGACGTTACGCCAAAACCATCAACTTTGGCTTGATCTACGGGATGAGTGCATTCGGTCTGGCCAAATCACTGGGCATCGATAACACGGCAGCCAAAAACTACATCACCCGTTATTTTGAGCGCTTCGCAGGCGTCAAACGTTACATGGACGAGACCCGTCAGCAGGCGAAAACACACGGCTATGTGGAGACCGTGATGGGTCGGCGTTTGTATTTACCAGAAATCAATTCGCCCAACGGTCCGCGTCGTGCGGGTGCTGAGCGGGCCGCCATTAACGCGCCTATGCAAGGCACTGCGGCTGACTTGATCAAGTTGAGCATGGTGGCGGTGCAAAAAGCGATGGATGATCAGAAGCGAAAAACGACGGTCATCATGCAAGTGCATGACGAACTGGTTTTTGAGGTGCCCGAATCAGAGGTGGACTGGGTGAAGTCAGAAATTCCACGCCTGATGGCGGGCGTGGCAAAGCTGGAAGTTCCCTTATTGGCCGAGGTGGGGATGGGGCCAAACTGGGACCAAGCGCATTGAGCAGATGCGCTTAAAAACACTTTAGCCAAGACAGCGATGACCCTGCCCATCAGCTGAGCGTGAATTGGAATCTACCAAGAAATTTCAGTAAGGCACAACCTGCCAAGCTGTGGGGCACTGGGTCACGTTCGGGTAGTACTGCTGGTAGGCAGGACAGTAGTAACTGACGCGCGACGGGTCGGTGATAACCTGTTGTTGAGGAACTATGACTTGGGGTTGCTGAATAACCACGGGAGCAGGGGGCAGCGTGGAATAGATGGCGCCACCGACAATGGCCGCTCCCAATAGAGGCGCCACCCAGCCTCCGCCGTACCCACGGTGGACATAGCCATGGCCGTGACCATAGCCACCGCCCCAGCCATGACCGCCATGGGAGCCACCGCGGACCGCGATACTGTGGTGTGCGTGGACGCTAGAAAAACCCTTACCTAGAGTGTCGGCGTGGGCCGCGCCGGCTGCTGTTGCAAGCGTGCTGAAAAGGGCCAGCGCAATCCATTTTGTAAAAATGTGTTTCATGATGTCGACCTTTCTGGGGTTCAATTTCCTGATGTCTTGACCTTCAAGTCTGATTACAACGGCTCAGCTTGATTTTAGGATGACAGGGCCCTGTTTTTCTTTAACGAAGTATGAGGTCATTCTGAAGGAAAAATCCAATTCAGGTGCTTTTTGAAAAGATAATGCCTATTGAATTAACACACATCAACCACAGGAGACAGTGATGGATTTCATGCGCGCAGACACCCAGGCTTTGTTCGATGTTTCTGAAACCGATATGAAGGCCTATCAAGGCCCCTCTCGTCGTTTGGCACTCCAAACCGCATTGGGTATCGGATATGCCGCTTCGGCCATGCCCCTGGTGGCCCAAACAGCCATTAAAACAAGTGGGCAAGGTTTGGTTTCCGGGGAGGTGACCATCGATGTCAATGGGTTCAAAATGCCGGCCTACCGATCGACCCCTCAAGGCGCAGGACCTTGGCCTGTGGTTTTGGTTATTTCCGAGATTTTTGGGGTTCATGAATACATTGCCGACGTGACCCGCCGGTTGGCCCATTTGGGCTACATGGCCATTGCCCCGGAATTGTTTGTGCGACAAGGTGACCCCTCCTCGTATGGCGAAGTGGCCAAATTGTGGGCCGAAGTGATCAATAAAGTGCCTGATGCGCAGGTCATGGCCGACCTGGATGCCACCGTGGCTTGGGCAGGCAAAAACGGTGGCAACACCACCCAACTCGCCATCACCGGATTTTGCTGGGGCGGCCGCATCACGTGGCTGTATGCGGCGCACCAACCTCTGGTGAAAGCAGGCGTGGCTTGGTACGGTCGTTTGGAGGGTCAAAATACCCCCGTGACCCCCAGTCATCCTGTCGATAAAACGGGTCAATTGTCTGCCCCTGTTTTGGGTTTGTATGGCGGCGCAGACACCGGTATCGGCCAAGATTCTGTCGATAAAATGAAGTCGGCTTTGGCCTCAGGCTCCGCAGCGGCCAAAGCCTCCTCCTTTGTCGTGTATCCTGAGGCACCGCATGCATTTCATGCGGACTACCGTCCCACTTTCCGCCAGGTACCCGCCGAGGACGGATGGCGGCGCTTGCAGGACTGGCTCAAGCAATATCTTTAAATTGCTCACCTCAAAGGCTTATGCTCACCCCATGATTTTTTTGGCCATTTTGTTAGGCACCTTGACCGCAGGTATTGGCAGTGTCTGGGTTGCAGCTTGGTTGAGCTTTGGGGTTATGAGTCGCTACACCCAGCATATGCTGAGTCTGGCTGCCGGTGCTTTGTTGGCAACCTCGTTCATGCATTTATTACCGGAAGCTTTTGAAAGCACGGTTTTACCGCGCGATTTGTTTTTAACGCTGCTCATCGGGCTGGTTTTTTTCTTTTTACTCGACAAAGCCGAGCTCTGGCACCACGGGCATGAGCACGGCGCAGGCCTAGAACATTCTCACCATGACCATCACTCGCATGATGAAGGTACTTCGGGTGGCTGGGCCGTATTGGCGGGAGACAGCGTGCATTGTTTTGGGGACGGTATTTTGATTGCGTCGGCTTTCATGGCCGATCTGCGTTTGGGGGCCATTGCTGCTTTGGCGGTCATGGCCCACGAAGTGCCCCACCACATGGGTGACTTGGCGGTCTTGCGCCAGGCGCAAGGCCCCAAACAGGCAGCGGTTTTAAAGGTCTCTTTGGCAGGTGCAGTCACCGCCTTGGGAGGAGTTGTGGGTTTTGTCTTAGTGGAGTCACTCCGGATGACCTTGCCGTATTTCCTGGTCATTGCCAGCAGCAGCTTCATTTATGTGGCCTTGGCCGATTTGATCCCGCAATTGCAAAAGCGGTTGTCATTGCTTGAAACCGCGGCTCAAATCACCTGGCTGGCCATCGGCATCAGTTCAGTCACCTTGGTGAGTTTGCTGACCCACTGAGGAAAGTTCAACCTTGAGCGCAAGGCAGGCCAGGGGTGTTGCACCACTCACTCCAGCTGCCCGCATACAAAGCGGTTGGACCCAAGCCTGCAATTTCCATGGCCAACACGTTGGGAATGGCGCTCACACCGCTGCCGCAGTGGTGTACCACGGTGGACGGGTCGCGTCCGGCCAAGATGGTTTCGAATTCAAGTTTCAATTGCGCAGGTGATTTGAAAAAACCATCGCTGTTCATGTTCTCGTTGAAGGGGCGATTGAGTGCGCCTGGAATGTGGCCCGCAATCGGGTCGAGGGGCTCGACTTCCCCTCTGTAGCGAGCAGCGGCCCGGGCGTCGATCAAGGCCTGAGTTTTCCGCCCCAGATTTTTTTCCACCGTGCTGGTAAGGGTCAATTCCCGCAATGCAGGCTTGAGCAGGAAAGTCGTGGCTGACCTGGCTGATGGCAGCGCGATGTCTACTGAACCTCCCGCAGCTTGCCAGGCTTGCAGGCCACCGTCCAAGACAGCGACTTGGTCATGGCCTAACCACTTGAGCATCCACCACAGGCGGCCGCAGTAATTGGCTTTGTTGCGGTCATAGACCACCACTTGCATGGTGTTGGCCAAACCAAGTTGGCCTAACCAAAGGGCCACACTTTCACGCGTAGGCAGGGGGTGGCGCCCGCCGTTGACCGCAAGGGCCGGATCGTGTGCGCTGAGGTTGCGTTCCAAATGGGCTTGAACCGCGCCGCTGATGTGCCCTTGGGCATAGAGCGCATCAGCTGCTGCAGGATTCATCAATTCAAAACTGCAGTCAAACACCATCAAGGGTTGACCCAAGGTTTGAAGCGTTTGCAGTTGGGCTACAGAAATGAGGGTGGTGTACACAGCAGTCTCCTGGATAAATTCAATGTTCTTGGGTGGTCGATACGGGCATTGCAAGGTCACGCAATACGGTTGCGGCAATGTCGCTGAGGAGGGTCGGATGCAAGATCATGATCACGCCGGCCAATGCTTCTCATGTCATTGAGGGTCATCACAGCCAAAAAAAGCGACGCCAAAATCATCAACGAGGCTTGCATTCAGAATTGTCCGGTTGGGTTCGTTACAAAGGACCCATGGCTCGGCGGTACCATTCATGGAATTGTTGCATCCCGTCTTCCATCGGGCTTTGGTAAGGGCCGACTTCATTGTCCCCCCGTGCCCATAAAGCTTTGCGTCCTGCGTCCATGCGCTCGCCGATTTCATCGTCTTCCAGGCAGGTTTCCATGTAGGCGGCCTGCTGGGCCTCAACGAACTCACGTTCGAAAGCCACAATTTCTTCGGGGTAATAAAACTCCACCATGTTCATGGTTTTGTCAGGACCCGTGGGGTGCAGCGTCGAAACAGTCAGGACATGGGGATACCACTCGACCATGATATGGGGGTAATAAGTGAGCCAAATTGCACCATGCTCAGGCTTGGCGCCGCCACGGTAGTTCAGCAGCACGTCATGCCATTTTTTGTAAATTGCTGAACCTGGTTTGCCAAACGCACTTGAGACGCCGACCGTCTGCACTGAATAATTTTCCTTGAATTGCCAGCTCAGATCGTCACAGGTGACGAATGAACCCAATCCAGGATGGAATGGGCCGACGTGGTAGTCCTCCAAATAGACTTCGATGAAGGTTTTCCAGTTGTAGTTGCACTCGTGCATCTCAATCCGGTCCAAGGCATAGCCCGTGAAGTCCAGTTGGGCACGAGGCCCCATTTGCGCCAGGTCTGCGGCGATATCGCGTCCGTTGTCTTCAAACAGCAAGCCGTTCCACTCTTGCAATTTATAGTTGTTCAGGTTCAAGCACGGATCGCTGGAAAAATGCGGCGCGCCTAGCAGTTTTCCATCTGCCGCATAGGTCCAACGGTGAAGTGGACACACGATATTCCCAGCAGCGCTGCCTTTTTGCTGTTCAGACAAATTACCCCGCCCCTGCAGCATGACCGCTTGCCGGTGACGACAAATGTTCGAGATGAGCTCGATCCCGGCTGCTGAACGCACCAAGGCGCGGCCTGAACCCTCTTGGGCAAGGGTAAGGTAGTCGCCCACATGGGGCACGGCCAGTTGGTGGCCGACATAGCGGGGCCCTCTCAGGAAAAGGGTTTGTACTTCGCGTTGATAAAGCGCGTTGTCGAAATAGCTGGAAACTGGTAGTTGGCTTGCGGCCTGCTGCAGTTGAAGACTTAAATCAGACATGGATGACCTGACCTAGAGACTCCCCCTATAAAGGGGCAGGGACAGCGCTTAGCGTCTGGGACATTGGCGCGAAAATAGCGGGTATAACCCCGCCGGACGATTGAAGATTCTACCCTGACGTTCAAGGAACTCGGTCATCACCGTCCAAACACATGCAAAGCGCCTAAAATCAAATATTTCCTCGGATACTTTTCATGCCGAAATCCCCTGCTCAAGATCCCCACGCCTTGCCTGCCAGCTACGAACTGGCGCTGGCTGAGTTGGAACAATTGGTTTCCCAGCTCGAATCTGGTCAATTGCCCTTGGAACAACTCCTCAGCGGCTACCAACGGGGCGCTGCATTGCTCAGCTTTTGCCAGACGCGTTTACAGGCTGTGGAAGATCAAATCAAGGTGTTGGACGATGGCGCTCTCAAGCCTTGGGCTGGGAGCGACGCCTGATGCAAGCCAATTCGTTTGTTTTAAGCGATTGGATGACGCCACGTTTGCGTCAAATTGAACTGGCCCTTCAAGATTGGATTGATTCCGAAGCACCCGCCGGTTTAGGACAGGCGATGCGCTACGCCGTTCTCGATGGTGGCAAGCGTCTGAGGCCACTGTTGGTTCTGGCCGCGGCCGAAGCAGTGGGTTTGCAGGATGAGGCGCCTGGTGCAGCCGCATTGCGTGCGGCATGCGCTATCGAATTGATCCATGCGTACTCTTTGGTCCACGACGACATGCCATGCATGGACAACGATGTGCTGCGCCGCGGAAAACCCACAGTGCATGTGCAGTTTGGCGAAGCGCAAGCCTTGTTGGCTGGGGATGGCTTGCAGGCGCTTGCCTTTGAGTTGATGACCCCGCAAGACGGCTCGGTAAGCCCCCCTGTGCAAGCCGCCTTGGTTGGATTGCTTTCCCGTGCGGCAGGTTACAAGGGCATGGCAGGAGGTCAAGCCATTGACCTGGCCAGTGTGGGATTGGCTTTGACGGAAGACCAGTTGCGACACATGCACCGTTTGAAAACCGGGGCCTTGCTCCTGTGCAGTGTGCAAATGGGGGTGGTGGCTGCCGGACAAGCCCAAACTGCTGCCATGCTTGCCTTGAGCCGTTTTGGCGAGGTTTTGGGGCTTGCGTTTCAGGTGGTGGATGACATCTTGGATGTCACCTCCGATTCAGCTGTATTGGGTAAAACAGCCGGCAAAGATGTGGCATCAGACAAACCGACGTATGTGGCCTTGATGGGTTTAGCGCAGGCACAAGCCTATGCACAGACCCTCAGGTCGCAAGCCTTGACGGCTTTGGATGAGAGTGGCTTGTCGGCAGCGCAAACCCAATCTTTGCGGGCCTTGGCCGACATGGTGATTCACCGGGACAATTGATTACAGATGAGTTCTTTTCTCGACAAGATTGACAGCCCTGCCGACCTTCGCCTGCTGGCTCGCAGCGATTTACGAGGTTTGGCCGATGAGTTGCGCGCATGCGTGATCGACAACGTGTCCAAAACCGGTGGCCATTTGAGCTCCAACTTGGGGACCGTGGAGCTGACCGTCGCGCTGCATTACGTTTTCAATACCCCTGAGGACCGCATCGTCTGGGATGTGGGTCACCAGACCTACCCGCATAAAATTTTGACCGGTCGACGCGACCGCATGCCCACTTTGCGCCAACTTGGCGGTTTGTCAGGTTTTCCAAAAAGGGACGAAAGTCCCTACGACACCTTTGGTACTGCGCATTCTTCCACCAGTATTTCGGCCGCTTTGGGTATGGCGCTTGCCGCAAGACAAAAGGGCGAGTCCCGCTTTGCCGTGGCCGTGATTGGTGATGGTGCTATGACTGCCGGCATGGTCTTTGAAGCCATGAACAATGCCGGCGTAGAAGATTGCAAGTTGCTGGTGATCCTCAACGACAACGACATGTCGATCAGCCCACCGGTGGGGGCACTCAATCGCTACTTGGCGCAGCTGATGAGTGGCCGTTTTTACGCAACAGCCAAGAGCGTGGGTAAAAATGTGCTGAAGGCTGCGCCGCCTTTGTTTGAACTTGCCAAACGGTTTGAAGAGCATGCCAAAGGCATGGTGGTTCCCGCCACTTTATTTGAAAAATTTGGCTTCAATTACATTGGGCCAATTGATGGGCATGATCTGGAATCTTTGATTCCCACTCTGGAAAATATCAAGCATTTGCAGGGGCCGCAATTTTTGCATGTGGTGACTAAAAAAGGTCAAGGCTACAAACTGGCCGAAGCCGATCCTGTGGCCTATCATGGGCCGGGCAAGTTCGATCCAGCTGTAGGTTTGGTGCCGCCAGTGGTCCAATCTAAAACCACTTTCACCCAGATTTTTGGCCAGTGGTTGTGCGACATGGCCGAGCAAGACAAACGATTGGTCGGCATCACGCCCGCGATGCGGGAAGGCTCGGGGATGGTGGAATTCCACAAGCGTTTCCCGGGCCGTTATTACGATGTCGGGATCGCCGAGCAGCATGCCGTGACCTTTGCCGCAGGTCTGGCTTGCGAGGGCTTGAAACCGGTCGTTGCCATTTACTCCACTTTTCTGCAGCGGGGATATGACCAACTAATCCATGACGTGGCGCTGCAAAACTTGCCGGTGGTGTTTGCCCTGGACCGTGCAGGCTTGGTGGGAGCCGATGGCGCCACCCATGCTGGTGCCTATGACATAGCTTACCTCCGGTGCATCCCCCACATGGCCTTGGCTTGCCCGGCTGATGAGCGGGAGTGCCGTCAACTGTTGAGCACTGCTTATGCGCAAAACCACCCGGTCGCGGTGCGGTATCCACGCGGAGCGGGTGCCGGTACGGAACCTTTGGCGTCACTGGAAGGCTTGCCTTACGGGCAAGCCGAAATACGCAGACAAGGTTCTGGAATCGCCATTTTGGCCTTCGGGACCTTGTTGTATCCTGCGCTTGAAGCGGCAGAGCAACTCGATGCGACTGTCGTCAATATGCGCTGGGTGAAACCGCTGGACACTGACTTGCTGTTGCAAATCGCCCAGGCACATGCGCATTTGGTGACGGTGGAAGAGGGGGCTGTCATGGGCGGCGCTGGCAGCGCGGTGTCAGAAGCCCTGAATGCGGCAGGCTTGACCAAGTCTCTTTTGCAACTGGGCTTACCTGATCACTTTATTGACCATGGCGACCCCGCGAAATTACTGGCCTTGCAGGGCTTGGATGCCGCCGGCATTGAGGCGTCTATTCGACGGAGATGGCCTTGAAGCCCCTGTTTTCCCAAGGTTGAAAAAAGGGTAAACCCCCGCATTAAACAGCTCTGAATTTTTCTACAATGGCATTTGACAAAATTGTCATTACCCCATACGGGGCTGTTCTTGAAAATCAATTAAGGAGTCACTCCATGGATCGTCGTTCCGTTATCAAAAATGCCGGTATGGCCGGTATCTTGGCCGCTGGTGCAGCCCCTGCTTTAGTCCATGCACAGGCCGCTATCCGCTGGCGCCTGTCATCGAGCTTTCCCAAAGCGCTCGACACCCTTTACGGAAGTGCGGAAATGTTTGCCAAAGCCGTGAAAAACATGTCGGGCGGTAAGTTTGAGATTTCGACCCATGCAGCTGGCGAAATCATGCCCGCTTTTGGTAATTTGGATGCGGTTCAACAAGGCTCGATCGAGATTGCGCACACAGCGGCCTATTACTTTTTTGGCAAGGACCCCACGTTTGCATTGGGTTGCATCATCCCGTTTGGCCTGAACAGCCGTCAAATGACGGCTTGGATGTATGAAGGCAATGGCTTGAAGTTGATGCGCGAGTTTTATGCCAAATACAACATCATCAATTTTCCTTGCGGCAACACGGGTGCGCAAATGGGCGGTTGGTTCCGCAAAGAGCTTAAATCGGTGGCCGACATGAAAGGCCTGAAGTTCCGCATTGGCGGCTTTGGCGGCAAGATGCTTGAGGCGCTGGGCACGATCCCCCAAAACATTCCGGGCGGCGACATTTATCCTGCTTTGGAAAAAGGCACGGTCGACGCGGCCGAATGGGTGGGTCCTTATGACGACTTGAAATTGGGCTTGAACAAAGTGGCCCCCTTCTACTACTACCCCGGCTTTTGGGAAGGCGGCACCCAATGTGATGTCATGATCAATGACAAGGCATTTAACAGCCTGACGCCTGAATACAAAGCCATTTTGGAGGCTGCAGCTGCTCAAGCGCATATTGACATGCAAGCCAAATACGATGCCAAAAACCCTGCTGCTTTGAAGCAGTTGGTAGGTTCTGGTGCCAAATTGCGTGAGTTTCCGAAAGACATCATGCAAGAGTCTTTCAAGTCCGCAACCAAGCTTTACGATGAGCTGTCTTCAACCAATGAAAATTGGAAAAAGATTTATGCGGATTACTCTAAATTCCGTGCAGATCAAAACCTGTGGTTCCGCTTTGCAGAAGCCAAATACGATGATTTCATGCAGGCACAAAAACTGTAGTTAAGGCAATCCTGATTTCCCTCAAAACCGCGCTGATCAGCGCGGTTTTTTTATGCTTATCCTCTACCGAGATACCCCACATCACATCCGCCGAAAGCTTTGCAGTTCCAAAGCCAGTCGCTCACACTCGCGTTGGAGTGCCGGATCTGCGATGTAAAAGACCGCGAATTTTCCGGCCAGATTTCGGACATAAAACCGCGGTGCAATGAGCCATTCCAGACCTTTGACACGAATCAACTGGGTATAAGCCAATTGCTCAAAGGGCATGTGTTTGTCCCAGATCCAAGATTGGAAAAGTCCTTGTGAATCCATGCGCGTTCGACTTTTGCGCACTTGCAAGGCCGTCCAAACCAGCAAACCCCAGCCCAAAATAAACCAGCCGGCCGTGCGTGCACTTTCAAGTTGGGTCGAGTCGCCAAACTTATCTTGTTGCCACAAGATCACAAGCCAAGCACCCAATCCCAAAACCATCAGCCCCACCATGGCCTGAAAAGTGTGCGAAAACGCTGCGCCCTCCAGTGGAGAGGGCGTGGGTCCAAAGACAAACGGGGCGATGCTGATCGCTGGCCCGCTGGGCGTGGGCAGCGTCATTATTTCTTGAACAGGTCGTCGATTTTCTTCTGTTCATCAGCCGCATTGTCAGCGGCGGTGGGTTTGG
>Ga0209084_1001603_pt1 | contig 18656 bp, 18 predicted proteins | sample C_130820_MF_Meta_FD_187309 | JGI IMG/M metagenome (GOLD analysis project Ga0209084, IMG submission 187309) | Freshwater microbial communities from Lake Croche, Canada to study carbon cycling - C_130820_MF_MetaG (SPAdes) (version 2) | ecosystem: Environmental > Aquatic > Freshwater > Lake...
CGCTACCTGTGAGAAAACCTCGAGCCACGCATTCGATAGCAAACATTTCAAGTGGTTGAACAATTACAGCGCGATCTGCCACCGCTTCTGGAACTTCATCAGTGATGACGTGGTTTGGGACAATATCGGCAAGAAGTTCAAACCAGAAGAGAGATAACTGCGTCAGGATTGCGCCCTTATTTGGAATTGTTGTTGGCAGTACCCAATCAAATGCAGAGATGCGATCTGATGCTACGAGAAGAATTTCACCAGATTCGTTTGTGTAGAGATCGCGAACTTTGCCTGTACGCAGGTGTCTCCAACCTTCAATCGATGGTGCTGGCGGCGCGCCAGCTACACCGAAGCCGCTCACCGAATAGAGCCGGGCTTGTACTGCGCAGCGGCAGGGTGCGCGGATGTAATCGCGTCGATGCGACTAACAACTCGAGCAACTTGTTGGCGAGCATCGCCAGTAAATTCAAGTGGATTACCAATTAGCGCATCTAGCTCTGCACGCTTAAATGGAATTCGGTCATCCGATGCGATTGCATCGAGAAAATTATTGGGCTTGCCTTCACGCATTCCGAGAGCTGCTGCGACTGCGTGTTCTTTAATCACTTCATGTGCAACTTCGCGGCCGACTCCAGCTTTAACAGATGCCATCAAAATCTTTGTTGTTGCAAGGAATGGCAAGTAACGTTCAAGCTCTGCTGCAATTACTGCAGGAAAAGCACCGAACTCATTGAGAACTGTAAGCATTGTTTCTAGCATTCCATCGATTGCATAGAAGGCATCAGGCAACGCAACGCGGCGAACGACACTGCATGAAACATCGCCTTCATTCCATTGATTGCCGGCAAGTTCAGAGACCATTGATGCGTATCCGCGCAAAATAACGGTAAGGCCATTTACTCGTTCGCATGAACGGGTATTCATCTTGTGAGGCATCGCCGATGATCCAACTTGGCCCGCTTTAAAGCCTTCTGTAACAAGTTCAGCACCAGCCATCAAACGAATAGATGTCGCAAGTGAAGATGGAGAGGCTGCAAGTTGGACAAGTGTTGTCACGACTTCGTAATCAAGTGAACGTGGGTAAACCTGTCCAGTTGAATCAAGTACACGGTCGAATCCAAGTTCTTTCGCAATCGAGGATTCAAGGTTCTGATGAGATTCGGTCGAACCCAACAAATCGATTGAATCTTGCGCAGTGCCAACTGGCCCTTTGATTCCACGCATTGGATAGCGGTTCTGAAGGGATGCAAGGCGCTCGTATGCATAGAGAAGTTCTTCAGCAGCTGAAGCAAATCGCTTTCCAAGTGTGGTGATTTGTGCGGGAACGTTATGAGAACGCCCGGCAATAGGTTGTTCTGAATATTGCGCAGCTTTTGCCGCAAGTGATGCGAGAAGCGCAACAGTTTTATCGTGCACAATTGCAATACCATTGCGGATTTGTAGCGCCTCAATGTTTTCGGTCAGATCGCGACTTGTCATTCCGGCATGAATAGCCTCATGGCCAGCTAGAGCATTAAATTCTTCAATGCGTGCTTTCACATCGTGGCGAGTAACTTTCTCGCGAGCATCGATAGATGCAAGATCTACTTTGGTAACTACTTTTTCATAATCTGCAATTACGGAATCAGGGATTGCATGCCCTAGCTTTGATTGCGCGCGAGCGACAGCAATCCATAATTTACGTTCAGCGATAATTTTTGCTTCAGGCGCAAAGACTTCACGCATCTCGCGAGATGCATAACGATCAGCTAATACGCTCACTGGTGCATTCTCCCCCATTTAATTGCCCTTCTCTGCGACCGACGCATTGAGTGCGATATCAGAACGATAGAAAGAGCCCTCGAGTTCAATCTGTGAGATTGCTCGGTATGCACGGTCGCGTGCTTCAGTGAGATCTGCGCCAGTGCCAGTCACCGTCAAGACTCGACCGCCACTTGATAGAAGTGATTCACCATTTTTTGCGGTGCCTGCATGAAAAATCTTTGCGCTATCGATTGTTGGAACTTTTGAGATAACCGAACCTGTATTTGGTGATTCGGGATACCCAGAAGAGGCGAGTACCACCGTCACAGCGCTCTCATCGCGCCATTGCAGAACTTCGTCATCAAGTGAATCAGTTGCTGCTTTATAGAGCAGAGTTGCAAGCGGTGTCATCAAACGTGGAATAAGGACCTGTGTTTCAGGATCACCAAAACGTGCATTGAACTCGATGACTTTAATTCCGTCATTGGTAAGTGCCAATCCTGCATAGAGCAAACCTACAAATGGTGTTCCGCGAGCAGCCATTTCAGCAATCATCGGAGCTAAAACTTTTTCATATGTCTCTTCAACGATGTTATCTGGCGCCCAAGGAAGTGGTGAGTAAGCACCCATACCACCGGTATTAGGTCCTTCATCGTTATCGTAGGCGCGTTTGAAATCTTGCGCCGGTTGCATCGGCAGAACGTTGCGACCATCTGAAATTCCAAAGAGTGAAATCTCGGGGCCTGCTAAATACTCTTCAATAACAACTCGCACGCATGCAAGTGCATGATCAAGTGCTACTTGGCGATTTTCTGTAACAACAACACCTTTGCCAGCTGCTAGCCCATCATCTTTAACAACATATGGAGCACCAAAAGTATCGAGTGCTTTTTCAATTTCAGTTTTTTCTGAGCATGTAAAGCTGCGTGCAGTTGGTACGCCAGCATCGCGCATAACACCCTTAGCGAAATCTTTGGAACCTTCTAATTGAGCTGCTGCCTTCGATGGGCCAAAGACTGCAAATCCTGCGCCTCTCAAGACATCTGCAACACCATTGACTAGAGGGACCTCTGGACCAACAACAACGAGATCAACTGCTAATTTCTTTGCTAGCTCGCAAATCGCATTGTTATCAGTGATTGCGACAGGATGTAGCGTTGCAAATTCTGCAATTCCTGGATTACCGGGGGCTGCGTGCAGTTCTGTACAACTTTTATCTGCCTTGAGTCCTAGTGCGAGTGCGTGTTCGCGACCACCGCTTCCGACTAGGAGGATTTTCATAGCTTAGATGAAATCCTTTACAACAATTGTTTGCGTGCGCCCGGGCCCGACTCCGATTGCACTCATTGGTGCACCTGAAATCTTTTCGAGGAACGAGATGTAATCCTGCGCGTTCTTTGGAAGATCGCTGAGCTTCTTCGCATGAGAGATATCTTCTTTCCAGCCCGGAAGATATTCATAAATTGGCTTGGCATGGTGGAAATCAGATTGGGAGGCAGGTAGTTCTTCAACGCGCTTGCCATCAATTTCATATGCGACACATACTGGAATTTCTTCCCATCCAGTTAATACATCGAGCTTTGTCAGGAAGAAATCTGTTAATCCATTTACGCGAACTGCGTAACGTGCAATTGGTGCGTCATACCAACCACAACGACGTGCACGACCCGTTGTTACTCCGACTTCTCCGCCAATTGTGCGTAATTTTTCGCCGTCTTCATCAAAAAGTTCTGTTGGGAATGGACCAGATCCAACGCGAGTTGTGTAAGCCTTAACAATTCCAATAACGCGGTCAATCTTTGTTGGTCCGATTCCAGAACCGGTGCATGCACCACCTGCAGTTGGGTTTGAAGAAGTTACAAATGGATAAGTGCCGTGATCAACGTCGAGAAGAGTTCCTTGAGAACCTTCTAGAAGTACACGCTTTCCGGCTTTAAGTGCGTTATCAAGTAATAGCACTGTATCTGCAACGTATGGACGCAAGATTTCGGCATAACGTAAATATTCTTCAAGAACATCTTCTACTTCAATGTCCTTGCGATTAAATACCTTGATAAGTACTTGGTTCTTATCGCGCAAGGCAGCTTCCAACTTCTGACGCAAAATAGATGGGTCAAAGAGATCTTGTACTCGGATACCGATGCGATTGATCTTGTCTGCATAGGCAGGTCCGATTCCACGACCCGTAGTACCAATCTTTGACTTACCTAAGAATCGTTCTGAAACTTTATCGATAGTGCGGTGATACGGCGTAATCAAATGCGCGTTAGTTGAGATTACTAATTTGCTGCAATCAATTCCACGTTCAGTGAGGCCTTTAATTTCTTCAAGTAGCACGCCTGGATCAATGACAACTCCGTTGGCGATTACTGGAACAACGTTCGGTGAAAGAATTCCTGAAGGCAGTAAGTGCAATGCATACTTTTGATCACCAATAACGACAGTGTGGCCAGCGTTATTGCCACCTTGGTATCGAACAACGTAATCAACACGATCGCCGAGCAAGTCGGTAGCTTTACCCTTGCCTTCGTCGCCCCACTGAGCGCCAAGCAGAACTAATGCGGGCATGGAAAAAGCCTCTCCGAGTCGTTATTAATTACTTAAGAAGTGATGTACCGGTTGAACGAAGATCTTCACAAGCAACGCCAACACGAGCAGCGATGCCAGCTTCTGCAGCCTTACCCCATGCACGTGGATCGTATGCCTTCTTATTTCCGACTTCGCCATCAATCTTCAATACTCCGTCGTAATTCTTAAACATATGTTCAACTACTGGACGTGTAAATGCATACTGAGTATCTGTGTCGATATTCATCTTAATTACGCCGTAATCAAGTGATTCGCGAATCTCTGAGAGAAGTGAGCCAGAGCCACCGTGGAATACGAGGTCCATTGGCTTGCTTCCTGCAGGAAGACCTAACTTCTTTGCTACAGCTTCTTGAAGTGTTGCAAGAATTTTTGGCTGAAGGACGACGTTTCCTGGCTTGTAAACACCATGAACATTTCCGAAAGTTGCAGCCACCATATAGCGAGCCTTCGCATCGGTGCCTAGAGTTTCGATTGTCAGCAGTGCATCTTCAGGAGTTGAGTAGAGCTTTGCATCGTGCTTTGCCTCAACACCATCTTCTTCTCCACCAACAACGCCAATTTCGATTTCAAGAACAGTGTTTGCTGCAACTGATTTATCAAGAAGTTCGCGAGCGACCTTCATATTCTCTGGCATATCGACTGCTGAGCCATCCCACATATGGGAATTAAAAAGCGGTTGCTTTCCTTCTTTAATGCGCTGCGCGCCAATTTCAAGAAGTGGACGCATAAATCCGTCGAGCTTCTCTTTTGGACAGTGATCTGTGTGAATTCCGATATTGACGTTGTAATTCTTAGCAACAACGTGTGCAAACTCTGCGAGCGCTACTGCGCCATCAATCATGTGCTTAACAGTCGATCCTGACGCGTATTCAGCACCGCCCCAAGAAAATTGAATGATTCCATCTGACTCTGCTTCGGCGAAACCACGAATAGCGCCAATAATTGTTTGTGATGATGAAACGTTGATCGCTGGATATGCGAAAGCGCCAGCTTTAGCTCGGTCCAACATTGCTGCATAAACTTCAGGGGTTGCTATTGGCATCTGATGCTCCCAAGTAACTGACTAGAACGGGTGTAAACGCTCTGACGCACCATTGGGTCTTGAGTGAGGCTTACGCCTAATCCAACCACCTACCTCCGCGTAAGAAAAATCGACTCACGTATTACGCGGAAGGCTGGGCCCTTAGTGGGCGTTAGGGATGGATGGTCTTCTGCAAGAAAGCGATCAGGCCCGCGATAAGGGCCGGACTGCTGAGGACTTTGAGAAGGATTGCTAAGAACGATGCGACTGTCACATTTCTCCTTTCGATACTTGGAAGTAGATGCGCATCATCAACTAACGCCAACATTTGCAATGAGATTCTTGTGAAACTGTTGATAAAAGTGCTCTAGAAAAAAGAGGGGGCGGACTGTAGCCTCGCTTTCATGAGCAATGAATCTGACTCAATCGAGAATCTATCCACAGAAAATAGATCATTTGCGCCATCTTCAGAGTTTGCTGCACAAGCAAATGCGCATGAGGATTTATATGCACTCGCCGAAAAAGATCGATTGGCATTTTGGGATGAGCAAGCTCGAGCTTTGGTTTGGGAGAAGCAATGGGAGAAGACCCTCGAATGGGAAGTTCCATACGCTAAATGGTTTGTAGGCGGGAAAATAAATGCTGCGGTAAATGCGCTAGACCGTCACATTGCGCAAGGCAATGGCGAGCGAACAGCTTTTCATTTTGAAGGCGAACCAGGCGATACTCAAACAATTTCTTACACGCAATTGCTTGTTGAAGTCAGTAAGGCAGCAAATGCTCTTACTGAAATTGGAATTAAGGCAGGCGATCGAATTGCAATTTACATGCCACTTATTCCTGAAGCAGTTATCTCAATGCTTGCTTGTGCACGCATAGGTGCAATCCACTCTGTCGTCTTCGGCGGATTTTCTGCCGATGCACTTCTCTCACGTATTCAGGATGCAGATGCAACGTTAGTTATTACCGCCGATGGTGGTTTTAGAAAAGGTGCGGCATTTGCGCTCAAGCCTGCAGTCGATGATGCACTTAAGGGCGCAACAAATGTTTCAAAAGTGCTCGTTGTAAAGCGAACTGGACAAGAGACGGCATGGGTTGAAGGTCGTGACATATGGTGGAACGAACTTGTCGATCGCCAACCATCAACTCATAAGCCAGAATTCTTTGATAGCGAGCATCCGCTATTTATTCTGTACACCTCTGGCACCACAGCTAAACCAAAGGGAATTTTCCATACAACGGGTGGGTACCTGACTCAGGTTGCTTACACGCACAAAGTTGTCTTCGATATCAAACCGAAGACTGATATTTATTGGTGCACAGCTGATGTTGGTTGGATTACTGGCCACTCATATATGGTTTATGGACCGCTTATTAATGGTGCAACACAAGTAATTTATGAAGGAACACCTGATACCCCGCATAAGGGGCGAATGTTTGAAATCATTGAAAAATACGGCGTCACTATTTTGTATACAGCTCCAACTCTTATCCGTACATGGATGAAATGGGGAGATGAATTTCCAAATAAATTTAACCTATCTTCTCTGCGTTTACTTGGTTCTGTCGGTGAACCAATTAATCCTGAAGCATGGATGTGGTACCGCAACGTCATCGGCCAAGATAAATGCCCAATCGTTGATACATGGTGGCAGACTGAAACTGGCGCAATCATGATCTCTCCGCTTCCTGGAGTAACAGCCACAAAGCCAGGATCTGCCATGAAAGCGCTTCCTGGAATTAGCACGAAAGTTGTAGACGATAAAGGCGTACCGGTTCCACATGGACATGGCGGATTCCTTATTCTCGATAAACCTTGGCCATCGATGTTACGTGGCGTGTGGGGTGAAGATGAACGCTATAAGGAAACTTATTGGTCCCGCTTTCCTGGAATTTATTTTGCTGGTGACGGTGCAAAGCTTGATAACGACGGTGCAATCTGGTTGATGGGTCGAGTCGATGATGTCATGAATGTTTCCGGTCACCGCATTTCAACAACAGAGGTTGAATCGGCGCTTGTGTCTCATGAATCTGTTGCCGAAGCTGCAGTTGTGGGAGCAGCAGATCCACTTACAGGACAAGGAATTGTTGCGTTTGTGATTTTGCGTGGCGGTATGGAACATGCTGATGGCGCAGTTCTTGTTAAGAATTTGCGTGATCACGTTGCGAAAGAGATTGGCGCGATCGCAAAACCTCGTCAAATAATGGTTGTCAATGAATTGCCAAAGACCCGAAGCGGAAAGATCATGCGGCGGCTGTTGAAGGATGTTGCGGAAAATCGTGCCGTGGGAGATGCAACGACTTTGGCAGATCCCAATGTAATGAAGTTAATTTCAGAGGGTTTAAAGAGCTCTAAAGACGAGGATTAGAAAGCGCTTTTTCGATCTGGTGCCGAATATCGTCAATTAATTTGGGTGCGTGCTTATTGATTTGTAGGTAGACCTTGCTCTTTGAGAGATCATTCTGACCTGGTGTCCAAGGCGCCCACAGCAAGATAGTTCCAATGACAAAGAAGAGTAATACGTACTTACCGACTTCAAAGATACTTCCTGCAAGAGAATCAACTAGTCGTAGCGGTCCTCTAATAATTGTTAGTTTCAATCCGTCGGCAATGCGAGTTCCAACCCATGCTGCCGCGTAGGAACCAGCGATGATTGCAACGATGAGCCAACCAGATTGATCGTATTTAACAACAAAATACATAGCTGCCACACCACCAGCTATAAAGAAGGCAGTTCGCAGAAGCGTCTTTATCAATCCATTCTTATAACCATTAAAGAAAGCACCGAGTGCTACAAGTAAGAAAATTACGTCAAAAATCATTTGACCCCTAGATATTTAATCACTGCGAGTTGAATTTCCTCCGGTGAGTGAAATGGTCCATATTTCTTATGAACAACTTTCCCAGAAGCATCAATAAACCAGGTGACAGGCACACCCATTCCAAATTTCCCTCGCGTGCTGCCATTGGCGTCATACAAGTTTGGCCAGGTCATTCCATGTGTCGTGACAAATTTTCGGGCAAGAGCAGGGCTCTTCTCCTCAACGTCAACGCCAATTACTTGTACGCGATTGCCATTTTGCGCCAAATAATGAGCGAAGTGTGGCAGCTCTTGCTTACATGGATCACACCATGAGCCCCAAACATTTAATAGCGCTGGCCCCACGATTGAATCAACAGCTACGCCCTGCGAACCATCGAGACAATCAAGGGCGCTGCTGGTGCTCGCCTTAACTTTTATCAAAGAACAATTAACTACTTCACCTTTTACAGGAATAGGTTCAAGTGCAGAACACCCAGTTAATAGGAGAATTGATGAGATAGCTGCGAGAAACTTCTTCATCGAAAATCCTCATCGGTCTTTACTAATAATTGTGCCTTCGCCTTATCCATTTCACCGATTCCAACCGATGGACATATTTTTGCAAGAGGGCATGCACCACAAGCTGGTTTACGAGAGTGACAGATGCGTCGTCCATGCCAAATCATCCGTTGTGACAAGTTTGTCCACTCTTTCTGCGGAATGAGGGCGCCAACTTCATGTTCAACTTTGACTGGATCCATGGAAGTTGTCCACTGAAATCTCCGTGACAATCTTCCAAAATGTGTATCTACTGTGATTCCTGGAATATCAAATGCGTGGCCAAGTACGACATTGGCAGTTTTACGTCCCACGCCTGGAAGAGTAATTAGCTCTTCCAATGTTGCAGGAACTTCACCAGCAAACTCTTCTACTAATTTGGTGCCTAAACCTTTGAGATGACGCGCCTTTGCGTGATAAAAGCCTGCGGAGAAAATATATTCTTCAATCTCAGCAAGTGGAGCTTTGGCATAATCTTTTGCATTCTTATACTTCTTAAATAGCGCTGGCGTAATGGTGTTAACTCTCTTATCTGTGCACTGTGCGCTGAGAACTACAGCAACAGTTAGCTCCAATGGATTCTTGAAATCCAATTCACAGCGTATCTCGGGGTAGGTCTTACTCAAGATCCGATAGATAGCCCGAGCATTTTTTTGAATTTCTCTATCGCGGGCCATGCGAGTAAACTACCGACGTGCCACAAGAAGATGAAGTCGTACGACGCGCCCCACTTTTTACTGCCCTCGATGATGCTCAATCAGCCTCACTTCGAGCCTCTATGGATTCAGTAAAGATTGGCAAAGGCGGAATTCTCTTCAAAGAAGGCGATGAGGGCGAACACGTATACGTCATCGTTGATGGAAAACTCAAACTTGGAACCTCCAGCGGTGACGGACGCGAGAATCTTCTATCGATCCTTGGACCTGGCGAAATGTTCGGAGAACTTTCACTCTTTGATCCAGGCCCACGCACATCTACTGCAACAGCAGTTACCGATGCAAAACTTTTATCTCTAAGCCACGAGAAGTTAATTCCATGGCTTAAAGGAAATCCAGAAGTTTCACTTCATCTCTTGGCGCGCTTGGCTCAACGTCTACGTCGTACCAATGAAGCTGTTGGAGATTTAGTATTTTCAGATGTTCCTGGTCGCGTAGCAAAAGCTCTGATTGATCTTGGTTCACGCTTTGGTAAGAAGAATGATGAAGGCCTATTTGTTCACCACGACCTCACACAAGAAGAGCTTGCACAACTAGTTGGCGCATCACGCGAAACCGTTAATAAAGCTCTTGCTGATTTTGCCGGTCGCGGATGGCTCAAACTTGATGGCCGTGCAGTATTGATTACAGATCTTGAACGCCTCGAGAAGCGCGGGAAATAACTACTTAACTTCTACGGTCAACTCAACTTCAACAGGTGAGTTAAGCGGAAGTTCTGCAACACCCAGCGCACTTCGCGCAGCAACTCCAGCATCGCCCCAAATGTGCATAAATAACTCTGATGCACCATTGGCAACTGCCGGTTGAGAAGTAAATCCTGGCGCTCCATTAACATAACAAACGATGCGAACTACTTTGACGATTGAATCAACCGGAGCAACGAGTTCGACTGCAGAAAGAGCATTCAGCGCGCAGATTTCAGCTAACGCTTTTGCTTCTTCAACAGTTATATCTGATCCAACTTTTCCTTCGCGAGCAATCTTTCCATCAACCATAGGTAGTTGACCCGCAGTAAATACGATATTGCCTGTGCGAACGGCCGGAACGTATGCGGCAAGTGGCTTTGAAGAGACAGGAAGTACTAAACCTTTTTCAGCCAATTTTGCCCGCACATCGACAGACATTACTTAACCTCGCGCTTCATATAAGCAACAAGTTGTTCGCCACCTGGTGCAGGAATAACTGTGACGAGTTCCCAACCATCAGAACCCCAGGTATCAAGAATTTGCTTAGTTGCATGTGAAAGAAGTGGAACTGTTGCATATTCAAATTTCATATTAATTTCCTCCTGAAAGGGCTGCTTTAACAAGTGATGAAACAAGTGCTCCATCAGCTTTTCCTGCTATCTGCGGCTTGATTGCGCCCATGACCTTGCCCATGTCTCCAGGACCTGCAGCACCCGTTGATGCAACTGCTGCTGCAATCATCTTCTTAATATCATCTTCAGATAATTGTGCGGGAAGATACTTGGCAATTACTTCGCCTTCAGCTTTCTCTTCAGCTGCTTTATCTGGGCGATTAGCTTTTGCGAATTCTTCTGCAGCTTCGCGGCGCTTCTTCGCTTCGCGGGAGAGCACTGTGATGATTTCATCTTCCGAAAGAACTCGTGCCTCTTTGCCTGATACCTCTTCGTTGGTAATTGCAGTCAGAACCATTCGGATGGTGCCTGATACAACCTTGTCGCTGCTACGAATTGCTTCAGTAAGGTCAGTCTTTAGTGTCTCTTTTAGTCCCATGGGTTAATCTTCTCATGACTATGACATACGTTCTCCGCGAGGCCGAGATGCCTATCTTGCCTGCAGGTCACGAGGATATCCGCGTACTGCACTTCTCTGATCTGCATTTAACGCCTACACGCGCAAAAGAGATTGCAGATATCAAATCATTTATCTCACTCAAACCAGACCTTGTCATTAGTACTGGTGATTTTCTAGCTCATAAGAGCGCTGTACCCGTAGTCCTTGATGCACTTGATGCACTGCTTGATTTGCCTGGTCTCTATGTCTTTGGTTCCAATGATTACTACGCACCGGTGCCCAAGAATCCACTGAAGTATCTGCTTCCAAATCATGGAAAGAGAGTTCATGGTCCAGAACTTAATTGGCAAGAGTTAGATGTGGGATTACAGGCTCGTGGTTGGAAGAATGTGAATACTTCACGGACAACAATCACAATTAAGAAAACTGTTATCGAAGCCCGCGGCACAGATGATGCCCATCTTGAATTTGACGATTACTCACGTGTTGCCGGCGAACCAGGAAAATGTAGCGTTGCAATCGGTATTACACATGCGCCTTATTTACGCATTATCGACGGAATGGCAAAAGATAATCTTGATGCCATATTTGCTGGCCACACACATGGCGGACAAGTGCGACTTCCTTGGCCCGGAGGCTCAAAAGCGCTGACAACTAATTGTGATCTACCAAATTGGCGTGCCCGAGGATTAACAGTTGTTAAAGGCGAACCTCTTCTTCATGTCTCTGCCGGAATGGGCACAGGACCATTTTCAAGAATAAGAGTTGCAAGCCCGCCAGAAGTTTCTCTGGTGACTCTTACTGCCGCTTTTTAACTTATTTTTAAGGCTACTTCTTAAGCAACTCGATGTCAGCATCGACCATAATTTCAGCAAGCTCTTTCCAATGAGTCTTTGCACTCCAGTTAAGTGCCTGCTTTGCCTTTGAAGGATCGCCAATTAGCGCATCAACTTCTGTGGGGCGAATATATTTCTTATCTGTTTCAACATGGTCTTGCCAGTTAAGTCCAGCACGTGAAAATGCTGCTTCTGCAAAATCTTTTACGGTAGCTCCTACACCAGTTGCTACTACATAATCTGAAGGCTTATCTTGCTGAAGCATCAGCCACATTGATTCGACGTACTCTTTTGCATATCCCCAGTCGCGAACAGCGGTGAGATTTCCGAGGAATAACTTCTCTTGTTTGCCAGCCTTGATTGCAGCAACTGCGCGGGTAATTTTGCGTGTAACGAAAGTTTCACCGCGACGTGGAGATTCGTGATTGAAGAGAATGCCATTTGTTGCATGAAGGCCATAGCCATCGCGGTAATTAACTGTGCACCAGTAAGCCATCAACTTTGCAGCTGCATATGGTGATTGTGGGCGAAATACTGAATTTTCATTCTGCGGTGGTGGAGTAGATCCGAAGAGCTCAGATGTTGATGCTTGGTAGAAACGAATATCAAGATCCGCAGATCGGATTGCTTCAAGAAGTCCAACCGCACCAACAGCATCAACCTGGCCAGTGTATTGAGGCATTGTGAAGGAAACTTGCACATGTGACTGTGCACCCAAGTTGTAAACCTCGGTTGGTTTAATTTCGCGAATAAGGTTTGTAAGTCCAACTCCATCAATCAGATCACCATAGTGAAGAAAAAGCTTTGGGTTCTTATCGTGTGGATCTTGATAAATATGGTCGATGCGCGATGTATTAAATGTCGAGGAGCGACGAATGAGGCCGTGTACTTCATAACCTTTGGCTAGCAAGAACTCTGCAAGGTATGAACCATCTTGGCCGGTGACACCAGTTATTAGTGCAACTTTTCTACTCATCGTCTTGCTACTCCCTTTGCAGATGCATCTTTATACCAAGCGATAGTCGATGCGATTCCATCGCGTAAAGAAATCTGTGGTGCCCAACCTAGCGATTTTGCCTTTGAAACATCAAGAACCTTACGTGGTGTTCCATCAGGTTTTGATGAATCCCAAGCAATCTGACCTTCAAATCCTGCTAATTCAGCTACAAGTTCAGCAAGTTCCTTAATTGTGAGATCTTCACCGCTGCCGATATTCAGATGTTCCTTTGCGTCATACACATTGCCTAAGAGAACTACCGCTGATGCGAGATCGTCAACGTGGAGAAACTCTCTCTTTGGTGCACCTGTGCCCCATAAAGTTTCAGTTGCAGCCTTATTTTGGGCCGCTTCAACGAAGCGACGAATGAATGCGGGAAGAACGTGAGAGCCTTGAAGTTCAAAATTATCATTTGGGCCATAAAGATTTGTTGGCATGAGTGAAATCCATGCGCGGCCATACTCTTTGCGGAAAGATTTAATAAGTTCGATTCCGGCAATCTTTGCTATCGCATAAGCAGAATTAGTCTCTTCAAGTGGACCAGTGAGTAAATATTCTTCCTTGATTGGTTGCGCGCAGTCGCGAGGATAAATGCAACTAGATCCTAGAAAGATAAATTTTTCAACTTCTGCAGCATGTGCTGCCTCCATAAGATTACTTTGAATTCGAATATTGTCAGATAAGAATTCGACTGGATAAGCATTATTAGCACCGATGCCACCCACTTTGGCAGCTGCATCTACAACTAATGAGGGCTTTACCGATTTGAGAAATGCCGTGGTTGCATCGCGATCTAGAAGATCAACAACTGAGCGATTGACGGAAACAACTTCCGCGCCAGACTTTTGGTAGGCGCGAACAATTGCGGAGCCCGCAAGACCTGTGCCGCCTGCGACAACGATTGTCATGGTCGCAGTCTAGTTGCGCTTAGCGGGTGAATTCAGCAGCAACGAGTTCAGCAATTTGTGCAGTATTTAACGCTGCGCCCTTGCGTAAATTATCTCCGCATACAAATAGATCGATTGACTTTGGATTGTCCAATGATTGACGCACGCGGCCAACCCATGTTGGGTCAGTTCCAACTACATCTGCAGGAGTTGGGAATTGCATCTTCTCTGGATTGTCATAAAGAAGAACTCCCTCTGCCTTATTGAGAGCTGATTGAGCCGCTTTACGTGTGACAACCTTTGAAAAAGTTGCGTGGACTGTAAGTGAGTGAGTTGTAATAACTGGAACACGAACACAAGTTGCAGCAACTTTAAGTTTTGGCATTCCCAGAATCTTTCTTGATTCGTTGCGTACTTTAAGTTCTTCTGATGAATAACCAGCTTCTTTTAGGGAACCTGCCCATGGGACAACGTTCATTGCAAGTGGTGCCGGGAATGGTCCTAAGTCTGTAATAACCCCGCGCACATCTTTTGCTACCGAACCAAGATTTTTGCCTGCTACTTTAGAAATCTGATCATGCAATGCATCAATTCCTGGTTGACCTGCACCTGATGCCGCCTGATAAGAAGAAATTACAAGTTCTTTCAAACCAAACTTCTTATTGAGTGCTCCCATTGCAACAATCATCGAAAGTGTTGTGCAATTAGGATTAGAGATAATTCCTTTTGGACGCTTCTTAATATCTTTTGGATTCACTTCTGGAACCACAAGTGGAACCTTCTTATCCATGCGAAATGCACCAGAGTTATCAACGACAACTGCACCGCGCTTTGCAGCGATTGGAGCCCACTCGGCAGAAATTTCATCAGGCACATCGAACATCGCGATATCGATTCCGTCGAATGCCTCGGGTGAAAGTGCGACAACGGTGAGTTCTTCACCGCGGCACATTAATTTCTTTCCAGCGCTACGAGCTGAAGCGATAAGACGAATCTCGCCATAGACATTCTTGCGCTTGCTCAAGATATCGAGCATGACTGTGCCGACTGCGCCGGTTGCACCAACTACTGCAAGTGATGGAAGTTTCTTCTCTGACTTTGCTTTTTTCTGTGTCATCGACCAGTTCCTCCATATACGACAGCCTCAATTTGATCTGCATCTAATCCAAATGCAGTGTGTGCAGCCTTTGCCGCGCGCTCTAAATCAGCTTCTTTCACGATGACAGAGATGCGAATTTCTGATGTTGAAATCATTTCAATATTGACACCGGAATCAGCCATTGCTGCAAAGAATGTAGCTGTCACGCCTGGGTGCGAACGCATTCCGGCGCCTACGAGTGAAAGCTTTCCGATGGTGTCGTCATAAATAAGGGAAGCAAATCCAACTTCACCTTGAATGCGTTGAAGCACAGAAGTTGCTTTCTGACCTTCGGCTTTTGACACTGTAAATGAAATATCTGTAAGACCTGTGGCTGCTGCAGAAACATTCTGGACAATCATGTCGACGTTGATGTCATTATCTGCAATTGCTTGGAAGATGCGCGCAGCAATACCGGTGCGATCTGGAACACCAACGATAGTTACTTTGGCCTCTGACTTATCGTGCGCTACGCCAGAGATGATTGCTTGCTCCATGGTGCCTCCATCCGGATGGTTTTCAACCACCCATGTTCCTTCGTTTGGTGAAAATGATGAACGTACGTGAATCGGTAAGTTGTATCGGCGTGCATATTCAACGCAGCGCAAGTGGAGAACTTTCGCACCTGCTGCTGCGAGTTCTAGCATCTCTTCATAAGTAACAGTTGTTAACTTGCGCGCTGCTGGAACAACGCGTGGATCGGCAGAGAAAACTCCATCGACATCGGTGTAAATTTCACAAACATCAGCATCAAGTGCTGCTGCGAGCGCCACTGCAGTTGTATCTGAACCACCACGGCCAAGAGTTGTAATATCTTTTGTATCTTGCGAAATTCCTTGGAAACCAGCAACAATTGCAATTGCGCCACTATCGATTGCTTCGCGAATTCGCCCAGGTGTCACATCAATAATGCGCGCTTTACCGTGAACAGAATCTGTAATCACTCCTGCTTGTGAACCGGTAAATGAGAGCGCTTCAAATCCAAGATTATTAATTGCCATGGCAAGCACAGCCATTGAAATTCGCTCACCTGCTGTTAGCAACATATCTAGTTCGCGACCTTGAGGAATAGGTGTTACCGCATTTGCCAGATCGATGAGCTCGTCAGTGGTATCGCCCATTGCGCTGACTACAACTACGACCTGATGGCCTGCCTTCTTTGTCGCCACAATGCGGGCAGCAACGCGCTTCATGCCCTCGGCATCAGCGACGGATGAACCGCCGAATTTCTGAACAATCAGACCCATGCCCTAAGTGTGAAGCAGAGAAAAAGATGGCGCTAGCAGATTATCTGAAAATCTCGATATACGAGACGAGGCTACGCCCAGATATTGAGATTAAAGGTTGGTGCGACCCTCGAAAGCTCTTCCGAGCGTGACTTCATCGGCATATTCGAGATCTCCGCCAACAGGTAAGCCGGAAGCAAGGCGAGAAACGCTGATACCCATTGGCTTAATGAGGCGAGCTAAATAGGTAGCCGTTGCTTCACCCTCAAGGTTTGGATCTGTCGCCAAGATGATTTCAGTAATTGTTGAATCCGATAAGCGCTGCATAAGTTCGCGAATTCTTAATTGATCAGGACCAATTCCATCGATAGGGCTGATGGCGCCGCCGAGCACATGATATTTCCCGCGGAATTCGCGAGTGCGCTCAATTGCAATGACATCTTTACTCTCTTCGACAACGCATATCTTTGTGCCATCACGACGTGGATCGCGGCAGATGCGACATTCAGTCTCTTCTGAAACGTTGCCACATTGTGTGCAGAACTTAACGCGCTCTTTTACAGTACGAATTGCCTCAACTAAGTTGGCGGCAATTTCAGTATCTGATTGCAAGATATGGAATGCGATCCGTTGTGCACTCTTTGGTCCGATTCCTGGCAAGCGACCTAAGGCATCAATGAGATCTTGAATCGCACCTTCATACATTCCTGTTGACATTATTCGTGATTCTTTTCGCTAATGACTGTCGCGCCTAGTTCGGCGGCTAGGAGCGCCGCACCAGACAATTGAGTTTTATCTGTCGGCGCTTCAGATGTTCGAACTGCCCGAGCTTCGGGAGTGGACGTTGTATCAATGCTTGGATCAACAGTGACCTCAATTTTTCGATCTAATCCAACTACTTCGATAAATGCTTGGCGCAAGATTTCATCTGATTCGCTTCGAATAAATGAGTCGCGTGCACCTGGATTAACTATGCCAATTGTGATGATTTTGCTATCCACGCCAAGAATTTGTGCACTGGCAGAAAGTAGTGACCACGTTAAGCGACGGCGCTTCTTTACATTCTCAATAACTTCCGGCCACAACCTACGTAGCCCGGCAACATCGATTGAATCGTTGCGTCGCTCGGACGCTTGACTCGTCGAACTACTCGCTTCGCTCACAACTTCGACTACGTCAAGATCCTTCGCTTTCGGAGCAGTCTTCGTTGGTACATCGCGTTTTGCTTCCGCGGTTGCTGGCGTTACGTAATCTGCAGGATCAGTGGTTGGTGAAGATTTTGAAGAGGGTTGACTAAGGAGAGTATGTGAGCGAAGCGAGTTACTCGACGTGTCAGACCCTTGAGAAATGTTTCCTACCCGCTCCAGACGCTCGATGCGCGCAAGTAAGCCTGCTTCGCTGGTATCTCCCATAGGAAGCAAGATGCGCCCACATATGAGTTCAAGAATTAATCGTGGCGCTGTTGCTCCGCGCATTTGTGTAAGTCCTTCAGCAGCAATATCTGCAGCGCGAGATAAAGATGCCTGTCCGATGTTCTGTGCTTGCACGCGCATACGTTCAAGTTGATCATCGGGAAGTTCGCGCAAAATACTGTTGGCATTTGTTGCATCGAGTGCGTCGACAATCATTAGGTCGCGAAGGCGTTCAAGTAAATCTTGTGTGAAGCGACGTGGATCATGACCTGATTCGATAACACGGTCAATTGTTTTAAATAGCGTTGCGCCGTCGCGAGCAGAGAGTGCATCCATTGCATCATCAAGCAGCGCGCCATCTGTGAAGCCAAGTAGTTGGATTGCAATTTCGTAGCTGACGCCATCCTTGCCAGCTCCAGCAAGTAGCTGCCCAAGCACAGATAACGCATCACGAACTGAACCGCCAGATGCACGAACAACAAGTGGAAGCACGCCTTTGGCGACCTTCACACCTTCTGCTTCGCAAATCTTTTCTAGATGCGTTGTGAGAATTCCAGGAGGTACTAAACGAAATGGATAGTGATGTGTGCGAGATCGAATGGTTGAAATCAACTTCTCGGGTTCAGTTGTAGCAAAGATAAAAATAACGTGGGGAGGTGGTTCTTCCACAACTTTGAGAAGTGCATTTGCTGCACCTGGCCCAAGTTGGTGTGCCTCATCGATAATATAAATCTTGTACTGGCTCTGCACTGGCGCAAAGAATGCTTTGTCGCGAAGATCGCGAGCATCATCAACTAAACCATGTGTTGCAGCATCGAGTTCGATAACATCGATTGAACCAGGGCCATTTGCAACGAGATCTTTACATGATTGGCATTCGCCACATGGATTCGGTGTTGGACCTTTTGCGCAGTTAAGCGATCGCGCCATGATGCGGGCGCTAGATGTTTTTCCGCAACCACGTGGGCCACTAAAAAGATA
>Ga0209084_1001604_pt1 | contig 18655 bp, 22 predicted proteins | sample C_130820_MF_Meta_FD_187309 | JGI IMG/M metagenome (GOLD analysis project Ga0209084, IMG submission 187309) | Freshwater microbial communities from Lake Croche, Canada to study carbon cycling - C_130820_MF_MetaG (SPAdes) (version 2) | ecosystem: Environmental > Aquatic > Freshwater > Lake...
GATCTTGTTTCTACGAATACTGTCTCGGTCTTTTCTGCCTGTGATAGCAGCTTTCATTCTGTAGTAGAAATCTACGGCGACGTCTGGCTTTTCGTTTTCAGTCATTTCGAACCTCGACGGTGCCTGAGGTCACAGCAATTCGATGAGCCTTCAAACTCTCCGGCACGTCCTCGGCAACAGCTGCAGTAATTATCACCTGTTCATTATCGGACACCAACTCGGCTAAGCGCGAGCGTCTGGTTGAATCCAATTCCGCAAAGACATCATCAAGGATCAGAATGGGATCTCCAGCTCTCGACTCGTTTTTTAGCAGTTGCGCTGAGGCCAGTTTGAGAGCGAGTGCGTAAGACCAAGATTCGCCGTGGCTGACAAATCCTTTTGCAGGAAATTCTCCGAGGTATAAAACTAAATCATCGCGATGTGGGCCCACGAGTGAGATCCCTCGCTCTAATTCCTTAGGTTTTACCAATGCAAGTTTTTCGCGGAACATTTGCTCTATCTCAGATCTATCGGAGGTGATCAGATAGTCATTTGATGCATCTGATTCAACATCGATAAAAGTAGTTCCAGCTAGTGAGCTTCTGTATTTAATACTTGGGTTGTTTTTCTCATCTGCTATTGCCTGATAGGAACTTAGAAGTGGCTGACCGATTCTTTGAATTAGTTCTTGTCTAAATGAAATGATTTCGGTCCCAAGCTTTACCAATGAATCATCCCAAGCCGCGAGGGTGTCTAGACCAGGGGAATTACTAGGTAGGTTTCTCGAAGTCTTCAACAAGGTGTTTCGTTGTTTGAGCACTCGATCGTAATCGGAAAACACCCCAGCAAGTCTTGGGGTTAGCTGAACCAAGAGATCATCGATGAACGATCTGCGTTGAGCTGGATCGCGTTTCACGATATCTAAATCTTCCGGAGAAAAAATAACTGCATTTACTAGTCCGAGAACATCGCGAACTCTAGATGTTTCAGATCTGTTTATTCTTGCTCGATTTGAACCAACTGTATTAAGTTCAAGTTCGATTAGATTCTCTCGGTCTTCGAATCCGGCTAGCAATCTAATGATGGCTTTTTCCTGATGGTGCTTTACCAATGGTAAGTATCCGCTGACTCTGTGCGAGCTCAGTGTTGCGCAATAAAAAATTGCTTCGGCTAGGTTTGTTTTTCCTTGGCCATTTCTTCCAACTAGAAGATTTACGCCAGGAGCTAAAGCTAGTTCAAGAGTTGAATAGTTTCGAAAGTTACTAAGACTTAGATGCTTGATGTGCATCTAAAGTCTTACTCGGCCTTTTTGACCGCGTGACCACCGAATTGGTTTCTCAACGCTGCAACTGCCTTCATGGCAGGTGAATCATCTTGACGAGAAGTAAAGCGAGCAAACAGAGATGCTGTGATTGCCGGCATTGGAACTGCATTTGCAATTCCTTCTTCAACAGTCCAACGACCTTCACCTGAGTCTTCTACGTAACCCTTGATTTGAGAAAGGTTTGGATCCTCTTCCAAAGCAAGTACAAGAAGATCAAGCAGCCATGAGCGGACAACTGTTCCGCGTTGCCAAGCAGCGAATGTGCCATGAACATCCTTGATAATTTCTTTCTTCTCAAGAAGCTCATATCCTTCAGCAAAAGCCTGCATCATTGCATACTCAATACCGTTGTGCACCATCTTGGCGTAGTGCCCTGCACCAACGTCACCAACGTGAACAAATCCTTCGGCTCTTTCGCCTTCTGGACGAAGTGCATCGAAGATCGGCATTGCTCTCTCAACCAGGGCAGAGTCTCCACCAACCATGAGACCATAACCGTTCTGAAGCCCCCAAACACCACCGGAAACACCACAGTCTAGGTAACCAATTCCCTTAGGTGCAAGCTGTGCAGCGTGACGAATGTCTTCACTAAAGCGAGAGTTTCCACCTTCGATGATTAGGTCACCTTCGCCTAGATAGTTCTCCAACTCATTGATAACGTCGTCTGTTGGCTTGCCATGAGGAACCATGATCCAAACAATCTTTGGCGAAGGCAACGCAGCAACTAGAGCTTCGATGCTTTCAACATCCGAAACATCTTTACTACGTGCGTAACCAGTGACTTCGATTCCGTTGTTCCGAAGTCGGGTACGCATGTTGCCACCCATTTTTCCTAAGCCGATTAGACCGATGTGCATTGTGTTGCCTTTCTTTGAAACTGAAGCTTTAGCGCTTAAGCATGTTTGGGTTTAGCAGGTAGCGATAAGTATCTGGACTCTTCGCATCCTTTGACATTTGACTCGACATGATGATCGGTCCTGGCCGTGATGGGTCACGCTGGTTCTTTGTGAATTCAATTTTCACAAATTCGCTAGTGATTTGCGAAAGACCATCGTGGAATAACCAAGGCTTGAAACGAAGGCTTGTTGGGTTTCCAGTCAAGGTTGACTCCACTGATTCAGTTGCATTGTTTTCTGAACTGGTTGAATCTAGTTGTACTGAACCTTGTTCAAACGAGTAGCGAATTGTGTCTTCAGATTCACTGACTACCAATTCAACTCGTTTAGTTGCATCCATCAAATCCTGCTTATTGATCACAGCAGATTCTTCCAAGTTGTTTGGGAAGTATTGGTCGATGTCTGGGTAGTTCTCAATGTTTAGAACAATCGTGGTAACAATTCTGTTCTTGGCTTGGAATGCGACCATTCCTCGCTCACCCTCAGCAGCAATTGAGATATTCACTTCACCTAGATTTGCAAATGACTTTTCGATGTCCTGCATTGTTTTAGTTAGTACAACGGCTGATGTTTCTTCTGCAACATCCTTACCCAACCAGGAAACTTGGCAACGGGCAATACGATTTGGATCAGCAGCGGTCAACATAACTGAAGTTGGTGTTGCCTTAATCTGAATACCTTTTTGGAATGGACGAGTTGAATCCTTTGCTGAAGCAACTGAAACTCTCTTGATTGCTGCTATAAATGCATCCCCGTCAATAGTTCCAGTCACCGGAGGAACTGGTGGAAGAGTTGGGTACTGGGCAATAGGAAGAATAGCTAGTTCAAACTTTGTGGTTCCGCAGGTAATAACTGCTTTGTTCTCGCCAACTTCGAAATTAACTGGTTGATTTGGTAAACGTCCAACAATTTCATTTAGTAGGCGACCAGAAACTAAAGCAGTTCCAGACTCTTCTACGTTTGCAACCAAATCGGTTTGTGCTGAAACATCGTGATCAAATACGGAGATTTGCAGAGAGTTAGCGTCTGCAACCAAACGCATACCGCTGAGGATTTGAGATGTTGGTTTTGACTGCAGCATTCTTGCCGCAAATGACACTGCATCAGCTAGGACGTCGCGATTTACCTGGAACTTCACAGTTCACCTTTCGAGGGAATAGTTGAATAATTCTCCCACACAATGACAAGTAGATTGTTCAAGCCCGAAAACTGAAATGTTATGGGCTTTTTCATATCTTCTTTAAATATTAATAGCAGTAATAGCCTCTGTGGAATATGTGGATAACAGCCTATATCTCAACGGATAGTCCTAAATAACAACGGTGAAAGTTGTATACACAGCTGTGGATAAAAATGTGGATAAACCCTCGAGTTGTGTAAAGGATATTGGGAACTAACACTTTATGAATACCTATTCACAGATTTCGAGGGAAATTTGATTGTTATCAACAGAAATGTGGATAACTGAAACTACTTAAGACCAGTCATTATGTCGGTGACCTGGTTGTAGATGTACCGGCGTTCTTTCATTAGATCGCCGACTTTTTTGATGGCATACATTACGGTGGTGTGATCTCGGTTACCGAAAAGGGCGCCAATTTTAGGTAGGGACATGGTTGTCTTCTCACGGCACAAATACATAGCGATCTGTCTCGCTATAACAATGGCTTGAGACCTTGATTTGCCGAACAACTCTTCCTGAGTGAGCTTGAAGTACTCAGCCACTGCTCTGACAATTTCCATTGGGGCAATACTGTTTGAGTCTTCACCTAGTGGGACGACATCCTTTAGAACCGCTTGAACTAGAGGCATGTCAATCTGGGTTCTATTCAGTGCGGCAAAGGCAGTCACACGGATTAATGCACCTTCAAGTTCACGGATGTTGGATGAAATACGGGCAGCCATGTAGTCCAAAATCTCGTCACTGACGCGAATTTTGTCGTTTTCTGCCTTTTTACGCAGGATAGCGATACGGGTCTCAAGCTCAGGAGCCTGAATATCGGTCATTAGTCCCCATTCGAAGCGGCTACGCATACGCTCGTCAAAGCTGTTCAGGAGCTTTGGGGAAACATCGCTGGTGATAACAACTTGCTTACCCTGTTCGTGGAGGGCATTGAAAGTGGCAAAGAAAGACTCTTGAGTCTCTTTTTTACCCTGCAAGAACTGAATGTCGTCAATAAGCAGAACATCAACCTGGCGATACTTCGATTGGAAATTGAAGCTGGTGTTGTTCTGGATCGCATTGATGAAATCGTTTGTAAAAACTTCACTGGAAACGTACCGAACGCGCTTAGCAGGCCAGTATTGGTTGACATAATTACCAATTGCGTGAAGCAGGTGAGTCTTGCCAAGCCCTGAGTTTCCGTAGATAAACAAAGGGTTATAGGCCTTAGCCGGGACTTCGGCGACAGCAAACGCGGCGGCATAGGCAAATCTGTTGGAGTTACCCTGGACAAAGCTATCGAATGTGTACCTTGGGTTTAGCCTTGACGAGCCGTCAGGAACTGAACCACTTTCATTTGGTTTATAGCTTTCGCGGGCCGGTTGCTGGTCTTCAGTAGGTTCAAGATCTACCTGGTTACTGAGGCTGAATACCCCAGTCAATTCTGGATTGACAACAATTCCAATGTTTGTTGGTGCTGGCTCAAGCCCGATGCGTTGAAGAGTTTCAAGCAGTGGCTGCTTGATCTGATTTTCAATCATTGCGCGGGTCATTTCATTGGAGACCTGAAGATATAAAGTCTCCCCAAGAAGCCCTTGAACTGAAATTAGCTTCACGTAGCCGAAATGTTGTTTGGATAGGGTTCCTTGAAGTTGCGAGACAACATCAGACCACTGGTCTGGGCTAATGCCTGCTACTTCCGCCATCACAACTTCCAAAAATCTAGTAAATACAAAGGGTTCGGCCAGTTTTCCACACCCACCAAAACTTTACCATTCAGACTAGAGGTACCTGTGGAAAACAAAATATCTAGTGAATTTAGCCTGTGGAAAACTCCGCTAATGTATTCAACTGCCTAACCGAATGAAATTGCAAATCGAGACGGCAATATTTCAAGAATTTTTTCAAGAATGTTACAAAACTCAGATCTGTCAGCTTTGCCTGAAGAATATTTATTTGATAAAAACTTGACCGACCTGGCAATTTAGCGTAAGTTTAACAGGTTGCTCTGCTCTGGATTCGCGAGTGACAAAGCGCACTAAACATTTTGACTTGAATCCAACAACAAAGTTTTGGAGTAATACCAAATGACTAAGCGTACTTTTCAGCCTAACAACCGTCGTCGCGCTAAGACCCACGGTTTCCGTCTACGCATGAAGACCCGTGCCGGTCGTGCCATCCTTGCTGCTCGTCGCCGCAAGGGTCGTAGCGAGCTTTCGGCCTAAAGAACCTTGCTGGCTCGCGAGAACCGGCTGCGCTCAGCGGAGGATTTTCGCTCGACCATGAAGCATGGTCGTAAAGCAACTGCACAACATCTAGTCATTTACCTAAATTCAACTGGCGCTTCCACGAGCAGTCGATTTGGGTTTGTTGTAGCAAAGACCGTCGGATCCGCGGTTCAAAGAAATCTTGTAAAGCGCCGAGCTAGAGCGGCAGTCAGAGAACGCCTAAATACTTTCGTTGCCGGACAGGATCTAGTGGTCCGCGCATTACCGGGGTTGGCTGAAATATCTTGGTCGGAATTTTCGGATGAGTTGGACAGTTGTCTGGCTCAGATACGGGTCAAATAATTTAGTTTTGTTAATAAGGTAAACAAATGAGAATGATCGCACTAAACCTTTGGCTTATGCCAAGGAACCTAATGGTGGCCTTCATTATTGCCTGGCGGAAAATAATCTCACCACTTTACGGAAATGTCTGCCGTTATTACCCTTCCTGCTCGGCTTACGGTCTAGGCTCTATACAGCAGCATGGTTTGATCTATGGTTCACTTTTGACGACATGGAGAATTCTTCGCTGTAACCCATTCTCTAAAGGTGGCGTTGACGAGGTTAGACCCGGCCCTAGTTGGTTGAGTTTGACAAACACAGGTTTTGTATACGCGAAGCACGAAGCCGTGCAGGCGGAAAAGGATAAATAATGGACATAATTTCAGCCATACTCTGGCCCTTTAAGTGGGTAATCGAGCTACTACTTGTTAGCTTCCATGCCCTGTTCTCAACAATTGGTATGGACCAGGATGCAGGTGTTACCTGGGTGCTATCCATCGTCGGCCTAGTTCTAGTGGTTAGAGCCGCTCTTATCCCACTGTTTGTGAAGCAGATTAGATCACAGCGTTCAATGTATTTGCTTCAGCCAGATCTTCAGAAGTTGCAGAAGAAATACAAGGGTAAGACAGATCGTGACTCACGCGAGCGCATGGCTAAAGAGCAGATGGAACTATACAAGAAGCACGGTTCAAGTCCGTTCTCCTCATGCCTTCCACTGCTAGCCCAGATGCCAGTCTTCTTCTCCCTTTTCTCAACACTTCAGGAAGCTCAACACTCTAAGCCAGGTGTTGGACTGCTTAGCCTTGAACTGTCAAAGTCATTCGCTGGTTCTCACTTCTTGGGAGCTAGCCTTTCGGAAACCTTCCTAACCGCTACGTCACTATCTGTCCAGATTATTGCTGGAGTAATGATCGTCTTGATGACCGCATCACAGTTCATCACTCAGCGTCAGATCATGGCTAAAAACCAGAGCCAGGCAACCCAAAACTCACAGTTCGCCCAAACCCAGAAGATCATGCTTTATGTCTTCCCAGTCATCTTCCTAATCTCAGGTGTTTCATTCCCTCTAGGTGTATTGATTTACTGGTTGGTGTCGAACTTCTGGACTATGGGTCAGCAGTATTACGTGATTCGTAGAATGCCAACCCCTGGCTCAAAAGCACACGATGAAAGACAAGCTCGCCTAGAAAAGAAGGGCAAACTGACCCCTAAAGAGGATGCAGTTGCACCTGAAATCGAAGCCCCTCAACCAACCCAGCGCACCCAGCCGGTATCTAAGGCTCGCGCGAAAAAGAAGCCAAACGGCACAAAGTAGGAAACAATGTCAGACGAATTAGAAACCCTAGAAGTATTAGAAGAAACCGAACAAGGCGAGCCAAAGAGTTCTGCTAAGGACTTGGAAGAAGAAGGCGAAGTCGCCGCTGACTACCTGGAAGAGCTGCTAGATATCTTTGACCTGGATGGTGACATCAACATCGATGTCCGTCAGGGCAGGGCTTACCTAGAGATCACGGCCGACCAGGAAAGCAACCTTCGACTGATTTCAGAGCCGGAAACCGTTGAGGCCTTGCAGGAACTAACTCGCATCGCAGTTCAGACAAAGACCCAGTCGTTTAGCCGTCTAATCCTTGACATTGCAGGTTCTCGCCAGGCAAAGGTAGATGCCCTAACCAAGATCGTTAATCGAGTTATCGACAAGGTAAAGGACACTAACGCTCCCGTAGCGATGAAGCCTATGTCGTCTTACGAGCGCAAAATCGCCCACGATCTAATTGGTGAAGCGGGCCTAATTTCAGAATCAGAAGGCGAAGGCAAAGAACGCCACATTGTGGCTAAGCCAGCCGAATAGTTTCACGTGAAACATTGGGCCAGGAATTCGTTCCTGGCTTTTTGTTTCTCCACAGAAAGTGGTTTACATGGCAGAAAATGAGCCAGTCGAAGAGGTCATAGCACCTGAAATCGAACCTGCTTCAGCCGCTGAAATCTTCAAACATGGAATCGAGCAGGCTAGGAAATATTCCGAATTACTGATTCGTGATGGGGACATGTTGGGTCTAATCGGGCCAAGAGAACTTCCAAAGCTTTGGACCCGTCACATCTTAAACTCAGCGGTTGTAGCGGAATTTGTCTCCCCAGGTCAAAGAGTCGCAGATGTGGGTTCAGGCGCTGGGCTACCTGGAATCCCGATGGCGATTGTGAGCCCGGAGACTCAATTCGTTCTGATCGAACCAATGGAGAGGCGTGCAAACTGGTTATCTGAAGTCGTAGTACCAGAACTTGGACTAAAGAATGTTCAAGTCCTGCGGGGAAGGGCCGAGGAGGCTCCCCTAGCGAATTACGACATTGCCACAGCCAGAGCTGTTTCTGCACTTCCCAAACTTCTAAAGATGCTAGTTCCCCTTGTCGTGCCTGGCGGACAAATATTGGCACTAAAAGGTTCAAGAGCCGCCGATGAGATTGAAGAATCGAAACCTTTGGCTAAACGCATGAAAATAGCCAATTTCGAGATCTTGACCGCAGGGAGCCAGAGTTTGGATGACCCCACAACTATCGTTCGCGTTACGCTACTCTAGAGACCTAGACATGGAGATATTTTGTCAAAAGAAATAACATCGTCATCCCCGGCCGAGGAGAGTTCTATCACTCCACCAACGGTTGTCCCTGGTCTCGGTTACCCTAATGGGAGAGAAGAAATCAGTCCTGAACCAACGGGCTGGCAAGTAGACACAGCAGAAGTTACAGCGATTGAGAAGCAGGTTTCACGTGAAACATCCAGATGAAATTGGTATCCCTGGTGGGTTCAAAGACGCTCCGCTTGCCCAGGAACTAAGCGATAACACTCGTAGATTGACCAATGTAAACTCAGCCGTCATTGAGCATCCCGCTAAGACCCGTATCTTCGCAGTATCAAACCAAAAAGGTGGCGTCGGTAAGACAACGACAGCAGTAAACATTGCTGTGGCTCTCGCGAATAAAGGGATGCAGGTGCTTGTTATCGACCTAGATCCTCAGGGTAACGCCTCAACAGCCCTAGGAATTGAGCACCGAGTTGGCGTTCCATCCATTTACAACGTTCTGGTGGATGACACTCCTATAGCTCAAATAGCGCAAATCAGCCCTGAATCAGAAGGCGTGAGATGTGTCCCAGCGACAATTGACTTGGCTTTTGCCGAACTAAAGCTTTACTCAATGCTTTCTAGAGAACACACTTTGAAGAACGCGATCAACGCCTATCTTGAAACTTTAGAGACCCCACTGGACTACATATTTATCGACTGTCCTCCAAGCCTTGGAGTACTAACTGTGAATGCATTTACAGCAGCAACCGAGGTCCTAATCCCCATCCAATGCGAGTACTACGCGCTTGAGGGTTTAAGTCAGCTAAAGGTCACAATTGACGAGATTCGCAAGAAACTGAACCCAGGTCTAGGGGCGGCAACAATAGTTTTGACTATGTATGACTCCAGAACCAAACTGAACGCAGCGGTGGTTGAGGATGTAAGAACGCACCTTCCGGACCAAACCCTAAATACGCTAATTCCCCGCCAAATCGGCGTTGCAGAGGCTCCTGGCTATGGCCAAACAGTAATAAATTACGATAGAAGCTCAACTGGAGCCATCGCATACATGGAAGCGGCCATAGAACTAGCAAATAGAGGAGCCCGGTAATGGCAGAGAAAAAAGGTGGCCTAGGCCGCGGAATCGGAGCACTAATTCCGGAAGTGACAACGCAAGATCGAATGGAACGCCCTGTTGACGGTAATCCGATCAGCGTATTCTTCGGTGGATCGTCCAATGCTCCATCTGACTTACTGCCGGTTCCAGGTGCAACCTTCGGTTTCCTAAACATCGACGACATCACCCCTAACGCCAAGCAACCAAGAACTAACTTCGATCCTGACGATTTTGCTGAGCTAGTTGGGAGCATTAGGGAATTCGGCGTCCTGCAGCCAATCTCAGTTCGTTCACTTGGTAAACAAAACGGACAAGACAAGTACGAACTTATTATGGGGGAACGTCGTCTTCGCGCCTCTAAAGCTGCCGGTCTAACACAAATACCAGCAGTTATACGTGAAACAGACGACGAGAACATGCTCCGCGACGCGTTGCTTGAAAACTTGCATAGAAGTGATCTAAACGCAATCGAAGAAGCCAGCGCCTACCAGCAACTACTTGAAGAGTATGGCTGCACCCAGGACCAGCTCGCAGAGAAGCTGTCACGATCACGTCCACAGATCACTAACACTCTGCGTCTCCTGAAGCTTCCAACTGCCTTGCAATCCAAAGTGGCCGCTGGAGTTCTAAGCGCAGGGCATGCTAGAGCGATTTTGGCTTTAGATAGCGCAGAACGTATGGTTGAGGTCGCCGACAAAGTAATAAACCTTGGTCTTTCGGTTCGGGCGACAGAAGAACTAGTCAAGGCTCCTGGCAAAAAGGCAAAAGTGAAGCTTGGCGGTAGGCAACAGGCTCTAAAAACACTTGCCGATTCAATTGCCGACCGCTTGAACACCTCTGTTCGCATCAAGCTCGGCTTGAAAAAGGGAACTATTGAAATCGATTTCGCCAGTGTTGACGACATGAACCGCATTTTGGAAGAATTGGGCCACAAGACCAAGTATTAGCTGCTTGTGGATAACCATCCACAAGTTATACACAGGTTTTGCACAAACTTATCCACAGATATCGGCTACTGAACTGTGGATAACTCCTCGTTTATCGTGTTGGCAAGTCTTTGAATTCCAACTCGGATGTTCTCTGGAGTTGGGTAAGAGTATGAAATTCTAAGGAATTCCTGCCCAGTTCCATTCCCGTAGAAGGCTGTGCCCGGCGTGTATGCGACTAGGTTGTCAACTGCTCGAGGAAGCATGGTCTTCGAGTTGATAGATTTTGGCAGATCAACCCACAGATAGAAGCCTCCGCCCGGGTTGGTTGTTGTTAGGTCAGGTAGGAATTCTTTCATTGCTGCTTGAGCGGCGTCTCTTCTTTGGCGGTATTCGCCACGGAAAACTTCAATCTGAGCCCTCCAGTCGTTATTGCTTAGATATTCGCTGATCATCATCTGGCTAAAAGCGCTTGGACACAGCACCGCAGACTCATTTGCTAGAACCAATTTCTCGCGGATGCTTGGTGGTGCAAGAACGTAGCCAACTCGGAATCCTGGGACAAGTATCTTGGAGAAACTTCCTAGATAGATTACGCCATCTTCATCCAGGGATCTCAGTGCATCAGGGGCGCGGTTCTCAAAATACAAAAGACCGTAAACGTTGTCCTCAAGAACAAGAATGTGATGACGTCGACAAATTTCGAGAACTTTGCTTCTACGTTCTGCGCTTAAAGTCACACCGCTTGGATTAGCAAAGTTAGGGACCAAATACAAAAACTTTATTTTCTTTCCCGCTGCTTGGACGCGGAGGATGGTTTGGTTGAGAGCTTCAGGAGAAATACCTTCAAGGTCGGTGTAGACATGCTCGATGTGGGCTTGTCTTGCTCTGAAAACTCCGAGAGCTCCAACATAACTTGGTCCTTCAGCGAGAACTACATCGCCTGGATCTAGGAACAGTGAGGACACCAGGTCGAGCCCATGCTGCGAGCCAGTCGTGATGACAATATCGTCGACCTTGCTCTCGATTCCCTCGAGGCCCATGATCTCTCGAACATGTTCTCTAAGGATTGGGTCTCCCTGACCACCTGAATATTGCAGCGCAAGATTTGATCTGTCAGCCATCAAGGTGTTGAAGCTTTCAATCATTCGCTCTTTTGGTAGCGCAGGAACGAATGGCATACCTCCGGCAAGAGAGACAACTTCAGGCCTTGAAACAACCGCAAACAACGCTCGAACTTCAGAGGCAGAAAGCCCGTTGGCGCGCGAAGCGTAGTTGTCTGACCAAAGATCTTTTGTCATCTGCTGTCCTTGCTTTGGGTTAAAGAAAACGGCCATAGGGCGGATGGCCCCATAGCCGTTTTGCTTAGAAACTAATTTAGTTGATGAAGTCGCTCAAATCAGCCAAAAGCTGTGGCTTTGGCTTAGCGCCAACAATTGACTTCACAACTTCACCGTTCTGGAATACCTGAAGAGCAGGGATCGAGACGATGCCATACTGCTGAGCCAGCTGTGGCTCTTCATCCACGTTTACCTTGACGATGGTCAGCTTCTCACCGTGTTCAGCTGAAATCTCGTCGAGGATAGGGGAGACCATGCGGCACGGGCCACACCATTCAGCCCAAAAATCTACTAGTACTGGCTTGCCCGAAGATAGGACATCGGCCTGGAATGATGCTGTGGTTACGCTCTTTGCTGACATGGTTGCTCCTTGTTTAGTGACTCTATTTTACGCTTGCTAAGAAGTGTTCTGCATCCAAAGCTGCAACACAGCCGGAACCTGCAGCGGTAATAGCCTGACGGTATGTTGGGTCAATAACATCGCCGCAGGCAAACACACCTGGCAATGAGGTCTTAGAAGATCTACCTTCAACCTTGATGAATTTCTCTGCTGTTAGTTCAACTTGATTTTCAACTAGCCAAACTCTTGGGTCATTTCCAACTGCGATGAATAGACCATCTAGGTCAAGCTGTGAAGTTGTTCCATCAACTGTGTTTCTCGTGGTGATACCCGAAAGCTTTGTGTCACCGTGCAATTCCGCGACCTCCGTGTTCCAAATAACCTCAATCTTTGGATTAGCCAGCGCTCTTTCCTGCATGATCTTCGATGCCTTGAAAGTATCTCTCCTGTGAATGAGATAAACCTTGCTGGCAAAGCGGGTAAGGAAGTTTGCCTCTTCCATAGCTGAGTCGCCACCACCGATTACGGCAATAGTTTTCTCTCTGAAGAAGAAACCATCACAGGTAGCACACCATGAAACACCATGGCCGCTAAGTTCTTTTTCTCGAGGCAAACCGAGTTCGCGATACGCAGCCCCAGTTGCCAAAATTACAGTCTTTGCTTCGAAGGTGAGACCGCCACCGGTCTTGACTATTTTGATGTCGCCGCGAAGATCAACTTCAATCACGTCATCGAGTAAGACTTCTGTTCCGAATCTCTCAGCTTGAGCTCTGAAAGCATCCATGAGTTCAGGACCCTGCAATCCGGTTGGGAAGCCTGGGTAGTTTTCAACTTCTGTGGTCTTCATTAGCTCGCCACCAGCTTCAACGGAAGATGCAATGAGTAGGGGATTCAATCCAGCACGAGCGGTATAAATGCCAGCGGTATATCCAGCTGGACCAGAACCAATGATGATGACTTCGCGCAAAATGCAACTCCAATTTGAGGTGAATAGTCGAGATGACTAAGGCAAGTTTATCTTTACTATTTAGCGTTTGAGTAAGGCGCGAATTGGTTTGATAAGTGTGTCAATTTCTTCTGCCTTTAGCACCTTAAGAATTACAAGATAAATCACTGTCATAACTCCACCGATAAGAGCACAGGTGGCAGCAGCGGCCAAAACCGATAGCACTGGGAACGCCCCGGGATGTGCTCCACCGAGACTCTGCAGGATGGCGAAACCAACCCCACCTGAGATAACACCAGCAATCACAAACTTAAGAGTCGCCATTGTCAAATGGGAATGACCGAGGGAACCGAACTTACGCTTGAACATGAAGAACGCCAAGACAGCTTGAAGCAAGATGCTTCCGCTGGTAACAAGAGAAAGTCCAAACACTATCCAGACCGGCTCCACATAAACCGATACTAAAAGAGAGCCAGCAACATTGAACAACATCTGCACTGCGGTGAAGAGGAATGGGGTTCTTGTATCTTCCAGCGAATAAAAAGCTCGTTGAATCATAAATACGTAACTGAAAGGAAGTAGTCCAACTACCATAGCGATAACCACATTTCCCAAAGCTAACGCTGAAGGAATTTCACCAACAAAAACTCTTGAAATCGGATAAGCCAAAACAATTAGACCAGTGGTTGCCAAGACACTTATCATGGCAATTGTTCGAAGACCATCGGCAAGATCGTTCTTGAGTTCATCAAATTTCTTCTCAACCGCATGCAAAGACATTCTGGTGAAGTATGCAGTTGCGATAGAAACTGTTGCAACAGAGTGCGGCAACATAAAGATCAACCAGGCAATTCCCATCGCTGCAACCGATGCGATGGCAACGTATTGTCCGTTGATAACTTGACGTCCACCAACCGCAGTTGAGGCGACAGCAGTCTGCACCAAACCGCCGACCTGGGTAATCAACAACATACCTAGCGTCCAAGAAGCAGTCTTCATCGCTGGTGCCAGTCCAACACCCTTCCAACCAAAGTTGAGATTGAAGGTAAGGCCCATTCGCTTCCAGAAGACAAAGAGAATCAGAGCTTGAGCTGCAACGCCTAGGGTTGCTGTTCCAGCTAACAGAGTTATTTGTCCCTGACCCCATTGCTCAACAGTTCGCTGACCAGTTGGGTCTAATCCGAACTGCCAAATAAAGGCCGCCATACCTGCGATAGCAACAACGTTATTCAATACCGGTGCCCACATGAATGGACCAAATTTGCTTCTCGCATTCAACACTTCACCGAGCAAGGTGTATAGACCATAGAAGAACAACTGCGGTAAACACCAGTAAGCAAAGGCAGTAGCAAGTGCTAGTTGTGATTCAGACCAGCCCTTGGTGTATAGGGAGACCAGTAGTGGGGCAGCCAGGGTGGTCAGAATTGTGATGGCACCGAACACTGTTATGGCAAGGGTTAGAAGGCGATCGATGTATGCCTTGCCACCATCTGCATGTAAGCGAGCTCTAACAATCTGTGGAACTAATACTGCATTCAGCACACCGCCGACGATGATCGCGTAGACGTTATTAGGCAGCTGGTTAGCAACACCAAAGGCATCGGCAGCGTTGGTGGTAACACCAATAGTTGCTGCCAACATAATTGCACGAACGATTCCCAACACTCTAGAGAAGACTGTGCCGCTAGCCATGATTAGCGAGGAACGAAGAACACTCATTGGTTCAACCTTCTTCTACGCATACGAATAACTCCAAGAGCAAGCAAGATCAAAATCAAGGAAGCAAATCCGAATAACAAATAAAGTTCGATATTTGGGTTAGCGGTTAGCTTGATTTCTGTTGTGTCACCCAACCGAAGATTTGTAAAAGTTGTAACCCAAACTTTGACCACAAAAGAACCTGAAGAAATTGCTGTTACAGGAACTAATGCATCTTTTCTAGAGTTTGCCGGAACGGTTAGTGACACATAGCTTTGAACATTCAACGAAGCATTTGTAGCTTGTGCATGAACGCGAATTCGTATTGGACGATCGTAATTGTTTTGCACCGACACAGGGACTTTTGAATCACGTGAAACCATGTTTATATCAGATCCAGGCACGATAAATACTTGGGCAGGAGGCAATGCAGCGTTAGCCGGTGCAATGCCGCCAACTGCAATTGCCAACATTAGAAGTGTCAAAAATTTTCTCATTGTCGATCTACCCACTCTTGAACTATGAGAGCAAGACGGCGCTCATTTTCATGGGTTAGTTCATCGGCAATCAAGTCAACATTGATCCAGCGGATGTCTACCGCTTCGTGGTCAGGGTCATTATCGATGGTTAGAGTTCCACCAGTTTGTTTCATTAGAAAGTGATGAACAGTTTTGCTGATAACTGCAGTTGGAGTTGAGAATTCATATTTGATTGAACCCAGTGGTTCGATGATCTCTGCTTCTAAGCCGGTCTCTTCCAATACTTCTCTTAGAGCAGCAGCTTCGATGGTCTCAGTACCTTCTAGGTGCCCTTTAGGAATACACCAATCAATCCGGCCACCGCGATTGCGACGACCGATGACAGCTATGCGCGAAGACCCATCACCAGCTAGAACAAATCCCCCGGCTGAAGTCTCCTCGACGCGAGGTTTCGCTCGAGAGTTCATCCCTTAAGCCTAACCCCGATAGGCATAACAGAGCATCTGGACGATTTGACGGGCATACTTAAATCCATGCCAACAGTTCAAGAGGCCTTAGCCAATTTGCAGCGGACCACTGAGAGTCCGTTACTTAGCAAACTCGGCACACTCTTCACCACTGCAGGCTTTGAGCTATCACTGGTTGGCGGACCAGTTCGAGATGCCTTTCTGGGCAGAGTTACCAATGATTTGGATTTCACCACTTCGGCAAATCCAGATCAAATACTTGCTGTTCTAAAAGGGAATGTCGACGCGCACTGGGACATTGGTCGAGATTTCGGTACCATCGGTGCTCGCATCGGGGAAACCACCGTGGAAATAACTACATACCGAGCAGATCAGTATGACGCCGACTCCCGCAAGCCCCATGTGGCTTTCGGACATGACCTGAACGATGACCTGTTTAGACGAGACTTCACCGTTAACGCCATGGCGCTTCGACTACCTGAAGGGGTATTTGTTGATCCATTCAACGGATTACAGGACCTAGTTGATGGAATTATCAGAACCCCCGGTAAGCCTGAGGATAGTTTCAGCGATGACCCTCTGCGGATGATGAGAGCGGCTAGATTCGCCTCTCAACTCGGTTTTCTAATCGAGGAAGAAACTTTTAGAGCGATGACTGCGATGGCTGATCGCATAAACATTATTTCCGCGGAACGAGTGCAGGTTGAGTTATCAAAGCTCCTCCTGGGCGACAACCCTAGAGAGGGCCTAGAGGCCCTGGTTGATTCTGGGCTGGCAGAACTTGTAATTCCTGAGCTACCTGCTCTAAAGCTTGAAATCGATGAACACCACCACCACAAGGATGTTTATCAGCACACTCTGACCGTAGTTGAGCAAGCCATTGACTATGAAAAGGACTATGACCTTCAGAACGACCTAGTCCTGCGGTTAGCGGCGCTGTTCCACGACATTGGTAAACCTTCAACCAGGAAGCTCGAATCAGGCGGGGGAGTCACCTTCTATCACCACGATGTGGTTGGTTCGAAGCTTGCTACCAAGAGACTTAAGGAACTCAAATTCGATAACGACACAATTAAGGCAGTTTCTAGGCTCATCGAGTTGCACCTGAGATTCTTCGGCTATAGCGACCAGCCTTGGAGCGATTCAGCAATCAGAAGATATGTCAGGGACGCAGACGATCAACTGCTGAGACTGCACGCTCTAACCAGAGCGGATGTGACAACTCGAAATCAGAGAAAAGCAGACCGACTCTCTCATGCCTATGACGATCTTGAGAAGAGAATTGCCATTTTGCAGGAAGAAGAAGAGCTGAACGCTATTCGACCTGACTTAAGTGGCGAACAGATCATGGAACTCCTAAATATCACTCCTGGTCCTGATGTTGGCGCTGCCTATCGGTTCCTCATGGAACTTCGATTAGATGAAGGCCCATTGGGTGAAGATATTGCTAAATCCCGCTTGCTTGCTTGGTGGCAATCAAGGTAGAGTAGTGAAGTTGCCCTGAAGAGACCCTGTGCTTTTTATGTGGGCAACAACTGCATATACCCTCCTGCCACGGAAACGCCGTGGCCGTTCTAGTCCAAAGGAGGTGGGTTAGTCATGCATAAATACGAAGTCATGGTCATTCTTGACTCAGACATCGATGAGCGTACCGTTGGTGCCAGCTTAGACAAATTCCTCAACGTAGTTCGTAACGGTGGAGGCACCGTTGACAGCGTTGACATTTGGGGCCGTCGCCGTTTCGCTTACGAAATCAACAAGAAAACCGAAGGCATCTACGCCGTCCTATACCTGACCTGTCAGCCTGCTGAAGTTCTTGAGTTGGACCGTCAATTGAAGCTCTCTGAGGCTGTTGTTCGCACCAAGGTGCTACGCGCTGAAGATGCAGTCTTCAGAATCAATGCTGTAGTGGTTCCTGAAGTTAGCGCTGCTGAAAAGGCTGCTGACGAGAAGCCAGTTAGAGCTAAGAAGCCTGCCGCTAAGTCTGCTGAGTAATTCTCATGGCTGGCGAACTTACTATTACCGTTGTTGGCAACCTAGCCAACGATCCAGAATTGCGTAACACCAATAGCGGAATTGCTTTTGTTGGTCTAAACGTGGCTTCAACCCCACGTACCTACAACCGCAACACCAGCACTTGGGAAGACGGCGAAACTGTTTGGGTTAGATGCACAGCTTGGCGCGATGTTGCCGATAACGTAGCTCGTTCTCTTACTAAGGGAACCAGAGTTATCGTCACCGGCCGTCTAAAGCCCGCTTCTGCTTACCAGTCAAACACTGGTGAAGCCCGTGCTTCGATCGAGATTGAGATCGAAGAAATTGGTCCTTCACTTCGCTACGCAACCGCAACCGTCACCCGTAAGGCTCGTGAAGCTGGCGCTGTTGACTCGAACGCTTGGGGTAATGCTCCAGCGGCTCAGGTCACACCTCCTGCTACCGATGCTTGGGCTAATCCAGGAGTTGATGGTGGCTTTGCCGCTGGCGACTCAACACCTTTCTAAGAATTCATAGGAGATACAAATGGCAGCAAAAGTAAACAGCGACCGCGTCAAGAAGGGCAGTCGCAACGCAAAGAACCTAAAGCTAGCACCTGCTAAGCCAATCAAGGTCGGCGTTATTGATTACAAGGACATCGCAACTCTTCGTAAGTTCGTGTCTGACCGTGGCAAGATCCGTTCTCGCCGCATCACCGGAGTTTCAGTTCAGGAACAACGTCTAATTGCCCGTGCAGTAAAGAACGCTCGTGAGGTTGCACTTATGCCTTACGCTGGCGCTGGCAGATAAGTAGGGATGACTAATGTCTAAAGTAATTTTGACCAACGAGGTATCGGGCCTAGGCTCAGCCGGCGACGTTGTTGAAGTAAAGAACGGTTA
>Ga0209084_1001607_pt1 | contig 18634 bp, 32 predicted proteins | sample C_130820_MF_Meta_FD_187309 | JGI IMG/M metagenome (GOLD analysis project Ga0209084, IMG submission 187309) | Freshwater microbial communities from Lake Croche, Canada to study carbon cycling - C_130820_MF_MetaG (SPAdes) (version 2) | ecosystem: Environmental > Aquatic > Freshwater > Lake...
AAAGTATTACACCAACTTATATGTATAGAACTAATTGTGGTAATATATTTTCATTATATAAACAAACCTATAATATAGGTGATTCACTAGTATTTTATATAACTAAAACTAATAAATAAAATGAAAAAGTTAGCATTATTCCTTATAGGAACCGCAATGTCTCTTTTGTCATACGGACAAACGATGGAGAAAGACTATTACAAACATGTGTCCGGAGACACAGCAAAGCCTTGTGTTAAATGCTCAACAAAGTCAACTAGCTTTATGAGTGGGAGAACAATCTATGTATATGGTGGTGTTTCTGCTATGATGCCGCCAACTGATTACGGTTATTCATTTGAAGCTGGTATATGGGGAACAACTAAGCTTACATCATTTGCTGTAACAGCGGATATTATGAAGTCAACTCAAAATTGGTTTGGTGTTAAAGCGTATCTAACAGCTTATCAAAATTCTAATGCAGCATATTACCTTTATGCTGCACCAAAGGTTGATAATGCATTAACTCATGGTCTACTTGAAATAGGTTTCAATCCATGTTATACTATGAATAAGCATATGTTAATGTCGGTTACCATTTGCGACCAGATTTTTAATGATAATAACAAGTTTGATAAAAGTATATGGCACCCCGGTATAAGCGTGGGTATAGTATTACTTAAATAAGTAAATAAGAGAGTCTCTAACTGGAAAGATAGTGCTAACAAGAAGCACCGCTTCGCTACCACAAAACACGGTGGTTCTATGCTTATTACTTATAAAGCCGCTCAATTGAGCGGCTTTTTTTATTTAATCCTCTAAAATTGAATCTATATTTGCTTCACGGATTAGAGCTTTATATAAAACTTCTATTCTTGGTAATTCTTTCCTGTCATAAAATGAACTAGGAAATCTTATGTAATAACTCCATACTTCATCATCGGTTTTACTAGAAAATATAGCATTAAAACTATCAATTTTGGTTCTAATAAATTGTATTATCAGTTTTTTAGAAGCTTCCTCAAATGTTATTTTCCTTTCATTTAAATCATCTATGAAGTTTTTCCATAGATTATATTGAACTTTTTCACCTATATTTTCTATTACGATAAGATAAAATGATTTACCTAATAATTCATAAATATAAGTTTCAAATCTCATCTCGCCCATTTTTTCTTCTGTCATATTATTCATAATTATATTTATAAGTCACTTATTTTAAGCTACTTATATATTGCTAATATAACAATAAGTTTAAGGAATTAAGCATACACACATAGTATAAGCTCTTTGAAAGATATACAACTTTTTCCTGTGTAGTTATATAAAAATAAAAAATTATATGAAATTAGATTTACATTATGACTACATATTACCAGGTGGAATACATACCGGTTCATTGATGCAGATAATAAACGAAAAATTAGACTTAGTAGAAAGACTTAATAACTTAATTGCAAGTAGAAGTTCACAATCACAAGGGTTTACAAAAGTCAAAGAAATGATTGAAATAGAAATGGATGCTATCTATGAGATGATACAACTTGATACTATAACTGAAAAGAAAGAAAAACCAACAGAATTTGAATTCTAATTTAAAGATTAAATAAATGGATAAAAATATTTTAAAAGAATTAAAAGAAATAAAAGGTATAACAGACGATGATATTAAAGCTGCTTTGGAAGGTAATAGATACTACGACTATTCTATGGGGTTTGATATAGCATGTGTTTTACACGGACAGGAAGTGTGTGATACTGGAACCGATTATGAGTCTGTTCGTGAAGATGGTTCTTTATTATTATTCATGAATAATAGTGGATATGTTTGTGATATACCTTGTTATCCACCAAGCGGACGTTCATATTGGTTTGTCGCACAAAAAAACTATTTTATAGAAGAAGATGAATTTTAATATAAAACCTCACAAATTAATTTGTGAGGTTTTATATATATGGTATGTTCCAGAATATATCAGAAATTTTAAAATCGTTCACAGGTAAACAAAGATTTACAGTATTGGTAATGTTATTAGCAACTATTACTTTTTCAATTTTTATTAAATCCTATTTCACAAAAACCGATTTAGCACCTATGCAAAAGCAACTTAACGAGTGTGTCGCTTCACAAGGTAATTTAGTAAATCAAAATGCAACATTAGTTGGTAAAACAAAAGAATTAACCGATGGTTATTTAAAAATAGATTCTTTATTAACACATATGAAACCTGATACAGTTTATATAGTTAAAGTAGAAAAAATAACCGAAACACAATCTGTAGCAGCATTAGCAAAACATAATACTACTGATGTATCGGAATATGGTGTTAAAATGGTAACAGCACCTATGCCTGATGATTATAAACCAACAAATATAAAAGATATTAAAAAAGATACTACTATAACTAAATCCTTAAAGAAAGGTAATGTAAAAGAGATATGTAATAATTTACGTCAAATAGTAAATAAGGCTAAAAAGTAATATTCTTAAATAGGTTTAAATCTTTTCTTTTTAAAATATATTTAGTTATATTATTCATAAAAAGACTTTGTAAATCTTCATCATCGGATACTATCTCTGCTTCTTCAATTAAAAGTTTACTGAAGCTTATACCAGTTTTTTTATGCATATAGTATAAATGCTTTGTGCAAGCCTCTATTTCGGATGGAGCATTTATATACTCAATAATACCTTTAAAGTTTTTCCTGGGAAGTATAGCTCTGCCTGGTGCTTTTAACTTCTGTAAATGATGCTCTATCTCATGCACTATGCATGATTTCATCCTTATGTGCATTTCGGAAAAGTGTTTCTCACAAAACCCGTCAAATATCTTTAGTGTAATTAAAATCTTATATTTCTTATTAACTTGCTTAGGAAAGTAAAAAGCTCCTATTTTATAGTCAAAAGACCCATTATTTTTGATAAAGCTTAAATAAAAATCAACTTTCTTACCATATATTTCATAGGTAGAAATTAATTTCTCCATCGAGTAGTCCATAAACTCTTCGTTATAATATAATTCCTTGATAGTTTCTATATAGAAGCTATTAATAGAATTGAGTATATGTTTTTGAACTATCATTTTAAGACTTTTTTGTTAGTAAGCAAATATACTAAATATACTTCAAAGTAGCAAATTTAATGCTTAAAAATGCGTTAAAACGCACATTTATAATGTTCTATGAACGCAAAAACGCCCGCTGACTAATCAGCGGGCGTTTTAAAATATGGTTAAAAACTTACTTGGAAGCTTTTTCTTTTTCATTAAGATTCATCATAAACATTTGTCCACCATTACCACCACTTATAACTTGTGGAACTTGTGAGCCACCTTCTTTCCAAGCAGCAATCCACTCAAGCTGGACAATCTTCGGATTTTGATTAATAGCTTCACCCTTAATTTTAAGTGACTTAGCTTCACCCTCTGCTTTTTCGATAGCGATATTCTTATTAATTACCGCTTGTTTAAGCAATTCATCCTGTTGACGAGTAACTTGCACTAAGGTTAGAACCTTTTGTTCAGCTAACTTCTTTTCGTTTATAGAAGTTTCATATTGAGGTGAATAATGCACTTCTCTAATTTGAACCGCTTCAACTACAAGTCGGTTGGTTTTTAGTTCTTTACGCAAATCCGCCAGCACTTCATCTTGTATCATTTGCCTTTTATCGGAATAGCATTCGATAGGTGTGAATTTAGATACTGTTTGTGCCATTACAGATTTAACAGCTGCCCGTATTATATTTTCTTCTATCCACTTATATCTACCATCAATAGCCTGATCAGATACGATATTTGAATATATCCACGCTGCTTCGTTGGCATCAATTCGCCAGTTTACTGATAAGTCAAAGCCCATTTTAATACCGTCGCTGGTAGGTGCCCAAATTGCATCGTCTTCCTTTTTAGCGCCTTCTGTTGTTTTAGAAGTTAATGTATAAACCCATACTGTTTTATCCATTCGTTTTACACTACTCCAAGGTGCAACAAAATTCCAACCAGTTGTTATTGGGGTTTTTCTTACACCAGTTGGTGCGATTACAACGGCTACTTCTTGTGCTGTAATTTTATACAACATACTGTTAATTAAGCATGATAATGCAAATACACATACCGAAACTGCTAATACCATACTTCGGTGTGGTAGCGCAATGCCTTTCGGATTAACCTTTGTCAAAGTGTAGCCTGCTACACCGTAAATAATGCCTAAAAATGAGGCGATTGCCAAAAATGTCATCATAATTTTTATTGTTTTTTATTAGTGAATTGTAAAGATACGATTATTTTTATTCAAAACAAAATTTATTTGTTAAAATTTTGTTAGTTAATTTTTATTAAATGATCCACGGTTGAAGTAGAATAAACAATACCATCACAAAATACAACAATATAAACCAAATTAGGTTGTTTTGATGTGTCTATTGCAAAGTAGTTAGTTCCACTATAATTAGCTGAATTAAATGTGCAAGTAGGACAAACCTTTTTCACACCAGCTAATCTTGATTCATAATCTGCATTCATGCGCTGACATGAACCAAATGCTAAGGCTAATAAGCCTATTATTAGTAATTTTTTCATATTATTTTACCGAATTTAGTTTCAATGTAATTTTTAGCTTCATGCCATAATTTTATAAATCAGTTATATCAGCTTCACGATTACCGATAAGATTTATAGAAAAATCATAATCAGTATAACCTTCTTTATATAAGAAGTCAGCAACTTCATCATCTGAATTTGCACCGTATAATTTTACCTGGCATTGTGCTAAATCGCCTTCATCAAAAATGATGACAGAATAAAGTAAATCACCATTTAGATTACCATTTACTTTATTTAAAGTATAAGTATTATTTGCCATGACTATTGTGTTTAAAGTAATAAGTATATAACCATCCGCAATCTTCATCAAAGATGCTTTCTTCTCTAAAATAGTTTTCTACTTGAGAGTAGATTTCTCCCTTTAGTCTTTTCCAGTAATCTACTCTTAAGAACGGAACTGCTTTCATAGTCAGTTCAACGGTAGAACCAGAATCTTTCAATAAATCTAAAAGTAGTTTATAGCCTTCTGTTCTTTCTGGGAAATGCATTTTCAAACTATTACATGTGGTGCACATAATTTGTAAATTAGTTATATGATTTGTGCCACCCAAAGCCTTTGGTAAAATATGGTCAACACTTAATGCAATATCGTCATCAGTATATAAATCCCAGTGTAAACCACCAGCATTATCTTTACCAAGACAGAACTTATTACCAATAACACCACAGCATACACAAGCTGAATTAAAATCTGCTAGTGCTGCTATGGATTTAGTCCGGCTATAACCGGTTGGGCGTTTTTTAGAAGCTTTTAAAAACTTAATTCCTTCTTTTAGAGGAAGAGTTGTCATTATTGTATAACCGAAGTTCTTTTTCATTAAGCTTTTTTTATTCTTATTTTGAATAAATTACTTGACATAGGTTGTATTATAGCTATCAACCCAGTAGTTGGTTGAATATAAATATCACCTTTTTTATCAAATGAATTTAAATATTGAGCCGCTACTTCTATACAACAATTAGCATAAACACGATCATACTCAATGCAAATACCATAGTCATTGAAGTAGTAAATATCGGTTGTATTACTATCAACTAATTCATGTAAAGCTTGTCTATCACCTATAGTAAACATATAAAGTTTACTACTACTTGAATTAGTAATTTCGTCTAATGTTCTACCTATGTGTAGGTCTTGTGCAAAGGATAGAGTTGTAAATACAACAAAAGAAAGCAAAAGTAAAAGTTTTTTCATATTTTTATTTAGTTTTAGCAATTAAATCCGAATCATTAATTGGTTTAGTTTCAGTATAACCACAACCATGTTTTGTAGTTCTGCAACTTACTAATATAGTAAGTATTATAATAAATGTAATAGTTTTTTTCATAGCACAAAAATAAGCATTATTTTTAACTTAGACAAGTTAAAAATGTTAATGAATTGTTAAACCTTTTCGTCAAAAAATACCTCGCACTCATCTTTTGAATACACACCCATTAAACCAGAACGAGCTGGCTCATTAATTGAATCAGTTGATAAGTCCCATCCAGAGTCACGATTTTCACCATATCTTCTTACTAAAGTCATTTTGGTAAAAGCTTTTCTCCATGCTTCCATAGAAGTTTTTATCCAAGCATTGTGTCGAGATATTATCTCATTTGGAGCCGTAAATTCTTGTAAATGGTGCCATACATTACCATGCTTTCTATAAAATGTTTTACGCATTGCCGATAAAGCTTTTCTACGTCTTTTGTCGTGTTCATCCCAACGTTTCTGCATTTCGTCACTAGGTAATGTATTATCATATTTAACATCTTTCGGCATAGTTCCTGGTTGATATTTATTCATAGAACTAATTAAAAAGAACTCCTGAACTGAATAAGGCATAGAATAAAAGCCACGAGTAGCTGGTGGTGCGTGATATGAATCGCTACCAAATCCTTTTTGATTTTTCAAATCAAGTCCACCAAATCTTACAAACTTTGTTAAATCTTTACCCTTAGGAGATTTCATATTTAATTTTTTAAAGGTTTTCCTATATGGAAGCCGTCACAAAACATACAGCGATAAGCTACATACTTATTAGCGTATTTTCTTTCCATAGATTCTGCGGCTTTTTTAGCATGGCGTTCTAATTCGTATCTTTGTTTAATACCGCCATCTTTTTTAGTATGACTATATTCCGAAAATATACCCCACGCATTTTTCTTAATAAGAATTTGCTTAAACCAATCTTTTTGTTTAATTTGATATAAAATAGCCGCTTTTATATCTTTTTTATAACATTGTCTCCAATTCATTTTGTTATTATTTAATTTGAATCAAAATATCCCCTACCTGATGCCCAGTCTTTCGACATTTGCTCCTGCTCATCAACATCATTAGAATATATTCATAATGCAAATATACGAATAATTATTTAAAATAACAAAAAAAGTTGTGCATAGCACAACTTTAAATCTCTTCTAATTCCTTCAATAAGCGGTTAATCTCTTCATTATGAGGTTGTCTTAGCCTATATGAAGCTTCGATTGAAGCACGGGAATTATCTTTTAAAGCGGCTTTACTTAAAGCAAAGTTTTCTTTCTCATGGTATTTGATTAACCACTTGATATTTTGACGTTTAATTAATTTGGAAATTATCATAAGTATTGTTTTATATTTTTACGAAAATGTGCTACCACTATAATCATTGCCATCATTTGTTTCGCTAACAGTATTGTCATTTTGGTAGTCTGTATTTGGTATAAATCCAGGTAAATCAGCTTCGGCTATTGGAGCATCTTGATTATCATTCCAAGTGCCACCTGCACCGCCACCGTCAGTTTGTCCACCACCAAATTCAATTGGTTGTTCAACTACGTTGTCGTAAATATCGGTATATACCGGCTGTTCTTCGATTATAACTTCGTCATCCAATATCTCACGCATCATAAAATATTGCGTCATATAGTTAGTATCATCCACGTCATCATGTATATACAAACCATTTGCATCACGCTGATGTATGCGTTTAGTAGCTGGTGTAAACTCGGTTATACGCTTAAGATATTGTCTATCTTTCAAATCACCGTGCCAAATGTGATTTACATCACCTTTCACAAACCCAAGTTTACCCTCAACAGCCACATAAAATGTCCTTGACCATTGATTAACTGCATCTATATCATCAGTAAATGATTTAGCAATACAATTATGATTAATCTGTCCTGCAGCCGCATGTGCCATAATATGATCCGCGCCACCTATGAGAGCTTTATCATATAATCCACCAGGCACTTTATCTAATATTTCACGTTTAATACCCCATGCAAACCCAACGTGTCCGTGAGCATCATAGTTATTGTTGCCTGATAAACCAGGATGGTTAGAGCAAAAACTTCTCCATAATTGTTTATGACGCAAAACTGGATTAGAGCAAGTTCTACGGTAGGCGTTAACATTGAAACTAGGTTCTAATTCATCTTTCATCAAGTGAATGCCATATTCAAATGGTTGAATCATATTAGCTCCTGCTTTCATAACTTTTATACCTTCTTCTAACCATGTTGGATTAGTAAAAAGAATATCGGCATCTACCCAAAAAATATATTTATATTTAGCAGGAAGTGTTTTGATAATATTATTTAACAAAGTTTCTTTATGCCAAAGTAAAGACTTTGTATAAACTTTTTCAAAAGTATCTGGTAATTCAGCTACAGAATCACCTATTACACACTCAACTATTTTATGATTATAACCTTTGATGCCTTCAAAGAACTTATCGAAAGCTAATTTCCTATATGGTGACTTCATTGGATTAAAGTAGCAGGAAATAATAATTGCTTCTTCTATTAGCGGAATCTCTTTCTTAGAGATTTGTGTTTCGGGAACATCTTCGAAAAAAAGATTTCGGAAAAAACTTAGGATTGACATTATTTTCTTAATTTAGATTTAACAATACGTTTCTTAGCAAGTTGTTTCCACAATGCAACTGATTTACCGTTAAGAACAATAACATCATCAGGGAAACCTTTTCTTATGTCTATAAAGTGGATAAGTTCACGTAGATTTAATTCAAACTTACAAACATAATTTGAAGTCAAGTATTCCAAGTGATGCAAAGCGTCTAACTTCCAATCAAGTGGACACTCTGGACGAATATCCATCATTAATGATTTCATACGGTCAATCATCTGTGCCTTACTCAAACGAACTTCAACGTGTAAAGCTCTTGATATAAGTGCCTTATCGAACTTATCTTCATGTATGTTAGAGATAAATATAATGTTGCCTGTGAAACGGAATTGATTTGGAACTTTACCAGTTATTTCGTATTCATCCCACATTTCAGCATCAGTCATACCGAGTGAATTAAAAGCATTACTGGCACGCATTTTAGATATTTCACGGATAGTATATGTGTCTAATGCCGCTTTAAGATAATTAACACAATCATCATCTTTTAATACAGAATCAAAGTCGTCAAATATAAGTAATTTATGACGGTGTATAAAAAGTAATTCATATAAACCAGCCGCACTACAAGTGCCTTTCGCAATATAATAACCTGAATCATGATTATTATTTGAGTTTACAACCGCTCTAACTTCTTTAGCTTCTTTTGGCTTTTTTGCATTTTTTACCTTGAATAGAACTTCAGGTAGTTTTATAGTATTTGGGTCTTCAGGTGTTTCTTCTACCTCAGTTGGAGTTTCTTCTTCAATTGGTGCTTCTTCTATATCTTCTTCTGTGGTTTCTTCTACATAGTCAGCATCAACTATAATTGATTCTCTTATAGGATTTAAGAATGCAATAGCTTCTTTCACTGTATGTGTTTTACCAGCACCAGCATCACCTGTTACGATTAGTGCATTTGATTTCTTTAGTGCAACCAATTTAGTATTGTAAGTAATAGCGTCAAACACGTCAATATCCTCATCGTCATCTTCAGCACCGTCACCATCAATTTCATCACTACTCTTAAGTAGAGAAATAAATTGCCTTGCTGTTTCTATTGCATCGAGATATCTTACTTGTGCCGCTCTTTGTGTTATAGTTTTTAACTTATTTTGTTTGGCATCAATATACTCATGCAATTTTTCAATCTTTTCATGTGATGAAAGGATTAAATCATTTGCAATTTCTTTGATTTCTTCGGTGTCTTTTTCATCAATAGATGGTGCAACAGCGGCACTAATTACGTTATCTGATATAGCAACTTTAGCGGCTACCTTCTTATTCACTTTAAGTGAATCAGGTAATTGTATAGATAATGAGATTGACTCATTTGAACTACCGTTGTTTTGTGTTTCAGTCATGTATATATTTTTGATTGTCTGCAAATGTAAGATTTATTTGCGAAGTTGCAAAATAAATGAACATATATTTATTTATACTATTTTTTCAAAAGGTTCTGCTACTAACATATTAACATAATGTTCTATCCTATTATACATTTCCGTATCACCTAAATAACCATAACGCTTCGGAGCTTTATCTTCATTAAATAACCATATTCTTATATCAGTTCCAAACTCTTGCGCACGGGCACTTGTATCTGCTACCATTTCCGCTAAATCAAGTTCAGTCATGCCGTATATACCATTACGAAAAAATTCAGGATGATGACTATTGTGGCAGTGGTGATGTAATAAAGCTATATCGAAGCATTTTTCGCCTTTCCAAAGATGTTCAAATTCTAATTGGTCGAACTTACTTAAGTCATGCATTCTACCACGTCTAGCGATAGCTAGTGCAAACTTAGGATCAATATCCATTGTTTTGCGGGAAATAGCATTACAATTATTTTCAACTAATTTAATATGTTTTATTAAAGCGGATAGCTTTTCACTATTAGTCATCTTCGTAATGTGTTAAGGATTTTTGAATTGGATTATCTAAAAAGAAACTATAATCATCCCATGTTCCATTTATGATAAATGTATAATAACCATGTGGATCATCGAACTCATGTTTAACAACTAAGTTCCTTTCTTTTAAAAGTCCTATTACAGCTTCTTTATTTTCTGGTAAAAAGCCTAAGTCAAAATCAATCAGTTTCTTGCTCATTTTCTAATTCAATTTGTTTCATTACTTCTTCACGCCTTTCTATATTAGCATCTCTACAAGCATCATATTTACCTTCGATAGATTTTTGCCAATCAAGGTATTCTTTGTATGTTACTTTTTCGATACCGCATTTAAGTATAGGTCCTTTTTCTTCAGGATAGAATAAATGAGAAATATCATACTTATCACGCAAGAACGGTGCTAATTCTCTTGTAGAGGTTTCACCACAATTCATAGCTATGTGTGCTGGATGTGAAGCTATAAAAGCTCCATCAAGTGCATTCCAATAGATTTGTGAAATCCATGAAGTGTTTAATTCGGTTCTGTTAGATAATTTAACAAAATCCCACATATATAATTTTTTTCCCTTATCATCTAAGCCAAGGAAAACTTGCTTGCGCATTTTTTGATAGCCTCTAATTGAGGTTGTTTTTTTAAATACTTTTAACTTTTTCATTTAATTTTTGATGGTTTAATGTTATTTCCCTCAAGGTATAAAGGTATTCTTTTTGTGTTTTTCCATGGGTCGCCATAATAAGATATTTGTAATAAATCGAATTGAGCTTTAGTAATATATCCAATTTTTTTATTAGTTATTTTACCATAATTATTATCAAATTCATATTCAGTTTTTTCATAAACATATTTAGTATGAAATCCCTTTTCTGTCCTATATGCTTCTTTTATTACTCCACAAAATACCATTAGAAATCAATACCTTTTATTGAAAATAAATTTTCATGATTCATAAAAAAGAAATTAATAAACTTCTTTGTATCTGTTAAAGCATAACCCAAAAGATTTTCACCTTTCCAGTTTTTTTCATCTTCAACACCATAGTCATTTTCACCCATACCAATGCCCCATATTCTATCAGATGGCGAAGCTTCAACCAATATACGGTCGCCAGTTTTAAGTAAATCTAAAAGTAGGTTAGGATTCTGTGTGAACTTTAAGTAACAAGCATTGCACACTATTTCGTATTTTGCCGCTTCCCATTTATCGCTGTCGAAGTTTCTAACACCTCTACCAAGTTCTTTATGTTTTTCCGGCTTAAGTTCTTTGAGTATTTTTTGTGCCTGTATTTCATCACCAAATAGCATAGCTTTTTGATACATCATATATTGTTCGGCGCAATTAAAGGTGATGTCTGTTTTAAGACATTTAAAGTTGGAAGGATACCATTGTGAGTATATGTCTTTATTTCTCCAAAAAAAGACATATTTATCGGTTATACGCATTGTAAATTATTTTTACAAAGATAAGAAAAAAAAGTTAAAGCGCAAAATTAATTTGCATAATAATCACTCAAATAATCAATAAACTTATTAAGAATAGCTATTTCATTTTTAACCGGATTCAATTCTTTTTGATAAGCCCAATTAGCTATTTCCTGATATTTTTCATAATAAGAAAGCGCATCTTGTATCATTGCTACAATTTGCTCCGGATCAACACCTCTTCTATTTATCTCATCATGCACACCTTCAAGTGTTTTATCAAACCCATCGGCTTTTGCCGTTAGTGCAAGATTAGCAGCAAACAATAAAACTTCTTGTGGATATTTCTTTTTTAATTCAGATACTCTATTTTGTAGCACATCAATTCTAAAATGGAAATCATTTTCATCTGAAAGTTTAAACCTATCAAGAAACTCTGAAATTAAAGATAATTCATCTTCTTCATTTGAAAGACGATACATAAACTCATCTTTTGCCGCTTGTGTTGGTAGAGCTTCTAAAAATGTAGCATTATGTTGTGTTTTATATTTTTCATAATCATCTAGTAATGATTCTTTTATAGGTGTTCCGTTAAAATAATTAAGATATCGCATTTACTATATATTAATTATTTTTTTAAGTTTTCATAAATAATATCAATCGCCCAATTTTCTTTATTAGCATCTGCCGAAGCAGCTGTAGCTAATTGATCACAGCGATTATTACCTACATTAGAAGCATGACCTTTAACCCATATCATATTTATAGTATAATCTTTTCGTAATTCTAAAAATTGTTTCCACAAATCTACATTTGCTTTATCTTTAAAATTGGTTTTAATCCAATTATCAATCCAGCCTTTAGATATTGTATTAACTACATAAGCCGAATCTGAATAAATGTCTAATGTAACATTTTTTACCTTAAGACATTTAATTGCTTCTAACACCGCTGTTAATTCCATGCGATTATTAGTAGTATGTCGAAATGAACCAGAAATCTCTTTTACATGATTACCTGATTGAAGAATAGCTCCCCAGCCACCGGGACCTGGATTAAATCTAGCTGAACCGTCTGTAAAAATTGTTATAATCATGTTGTAAATATAAGAAAAAAATACTAAAAAACAAAATAAATATAAGTAATATATAATTTATGAAACATACATATATTTATGTTAAGCAAGAACATTATTTACTTTACCAGGAAAAATATGGGCATACAAGATTAGATAAGTGGAATCGAATACTCCCACCAGCTTCATTGAATAATGTGTTTTCAGTAGCTTATAATAAGATATATGAGGAAATATTTGAAGGTATAGAGACACAATATACTTTAACTAAAAATAACAATAATTACCTAATTTTATTTAGAACCAATAAAAGTAATAAATATAGATTTGACTTATTAAGTGAGCCAAATACTAAAATATATGATTTAGCATTTTCCGATTCTTCTAATGATTTAGATGATGTTAATAAATATGAGGAATTAACTGATAGAAAAGAATCAATAGAAGTATTAAGTAGATTATCTTGGATATTAAAAGATGTAACATTAAAAATAAATGTTGATGAGTATTGTATTGGCGCTACTGGAATACAAGGTAAAGATAATATCTATTTATATATGATGCGGTTTGCTTCTAATTGGGAGAAAAGATATACTAAAAAATACCCACTTGGATGGGCTTTATATTTTACTATTTAGTATTTCGTTTAATATCAATGAAGGATTCATATAGTAATTAATTTCAATTAATTTAAACTTAAAGTTTTGCTTTAATATATCCCAATAATATACACAATTAATCGGTTCTATATCAACCGTTCTTCTACCAGTTTTCATAAACCGATTAAATATATTTTCTTTACATACTTCTTTATCTATATTAAGATGTATAATTGTTATATCATAGCCAAGTTTTATATATTGGTCTATTGTTAATGATATATCATGTGTATTTTTAAACCAACCATCTATTATAATTTTATCATGATTTAATCCATCATAATAATTCTTGTTTAATAAACAAATGTCATATTCAAAATGAAGGTAATGTAATTTTTTAGCTAAATATGCAGACAATGTGGTTTTACCAGCTCCAGGATAACCAGCTATGAGTATTGCTTTTTTCATTAATAACTAATTTCATTTTCGAAGGCATCATAAAAAGGAGTTAAATCAAACTTGTCTAAATAACTTTGTTTAGTTACCCAATTTTGACTTAGCATCATATTATTTATTTTGCTATCTAATATCATCTGATTTTCAGTGGTCATGTATTTGGGTAGTCCTAACTTATTGTTGTTAAACCTATCATTTAGTATTTCACGGAGTATTGTTACATTATTATGCCCTTCCGCCAACCAGCGTTTTTTCTCTACAAAATTAGTTTCTTCGATTGCTTTTAACTTAGCAAATACTTCTAAAAACTCCTCATTTATTAAACGAAAGTTTCCGTCCATAATACTTTTAGCAAAAAAATAACCACGCCATATATGACCTAATGATTTAATTTGTTCTCTATGTGTTTCTTTTTTATAATATAATTTACAATCTCGATTAGCTAATCCGATATATGAGCGAATTACGCTGTAATTTATAAAAGCATCTTTCATATTATAAATGAATTCCAAATCAGTATTTTTAAATGAATCTGATTGGATTATTTCAAATAATACGGTTGAATCACCACGCAATAAATTATGTAAAAAAGTATGAAAATTAACGAATATATGATCAACTCCGTCACTTTTATACTGAAGGTGATGATGAGATTTGAGGAAGCTATTTAATTCATTTACAGAGGTGGTATATACATAATGTATATCTACATCGGAAAATTCGTCATTAGTTCGATATAATGGTGAGCCAAATTGGCATTGAGCGATTGAGGCGCTTTTAAGTGCTTCAAATACGTTCTTATCTGTAATATGTATATTCATGTTTAGTTTTCTAGCTCTTCTAATTCCCTTTTTAGTTTTATTATTTTAGCCTCTTTCTCTATCTTTTCAGCTTCATTTACTAATTTAGTAAGGTTGATTCTAAGCTCTTCCGTATCTTTGTTATTTTTATCTAAGAAATCTTGTAGATATTTTTCTATATTATTAATATCTTTCAAAGGAACTCTTAGAATAGTGTGTGACTTAGAAGAATGCCAATTATATTGAGCAAGATTATGCATTATATTTATAGATAAATGATTAGCATCTAATTCAAGGTTTAATGTATAAAACCTTAATTGAATAGTTGGCTCACCTAAGTGATTCTTTTCATATGTTTTAGAATCCAAATTAATAGTAAATGAAGTGCTATAATTATTGTTAACAATACCTTTAGCTTCAAACTCCATATTATTCAATGATAATATGTGAAAATTACCACAATATACCGTAGTTTTTGGATCAGTTCTAACAAACTCCATTATATTTTTTGGATGATACTGATCAGTATGGATTGCGCCAATTCCTTCCAAAAACATTAAATAATAGCCAGAGTCTTTACACTGATCATTCAAAACCAACTTTAATTTACCAGAAAAATCAATTTTCTGTATGATGTCATCAATTGATTTCAATTGATTGAACATAAGTTCGATATTTTCCTCATATTTAGTCATTAAATCTTTTTGACTATTGAGTAAACTTATTATTTTCGTCATATTGCCTTTATTTAAATAGAAAAATGCTACTTTTTTACAAAAATAGCATTTATTATTAAGAATTAAGAATATGTTTTGTTAAAAATATACAAAAATATACAAAACAAAACAAAAATATATTAATATATACATTATGGAAATGAAGGCAAAAGAAGTTTTAGAAAAGTATAAAATTAGCAGAAACACACTTACTAATTGGGTTAAAAAAGGTTTAATTAAAGTAAAATTAACACCATCTGGTAGATATATCTACATAATAGAAGATAAAAATGATTAATAAAAATGGGTGAAAAATTAACAACCGAGGATTTTATTAAAAAATCTAAAGAAAAGCATGGTGACAAATATTGTTATGATAAAACAATCTATTCTGGCACAAAGAAAAAAGTTATCATAACATGTAAAATACATGGAGATTTTGAACAAAGATCATACGAACATTTAAATGGAAATAATTGTGCAGAATGTAGTGGTAATAAAAAACTAACAACTGAATCGTTCATAAAAAAGGCAAAATTAGTTCATGTAAATAAATATAATTATGATAAAGTATTATATACTGGTTCTAAAACAAAAATTATCATAACATGTAAAATACATGGAGATTTTGAACAAGAACCAAGAAACCATTTAAGTGGATTTGGATGTGATAAATGTGGTGGAACTTATAACTATAATACATTAGAATTTATAGAGAAGGCAAAACTTATACATGGTGATAAATATATTTATAATAAAGTTAATTATATTAATAACGAAAATAAAATTATCATAACATGTAAAATACATGGTGATTTTGAACAAACACCATATTTACACCTAAATAGTGGCGGGTGTTATAAATGTGGAGGTAAGGAAAAATCCAATACTAGAACTTTTATAGAAAAATCTATAAAAGTTCATGGTGATAAATATAATTATGATAAAGTAGATTATGAACTTTGTAAAATTAAAGTTACAATAAATTGTAGAATGCATGGAGATTTTAAACAAACACCAAATAGCCATTTATTGGGTATAGGATGCCCTAAGTGTTCTTCATCTAAAGGAGAAATTATAATAAAAAAATTGTTAGAAGAAAAAAATATAAGTTATAAACCTCAATTTACATTTCCTGATTTAAAATACAAGAAAATTTTATACTTTGATTTTGGGGTATTAGATAGTAAAGGTAATTTAAAATATTTATTGGAGTATAACGGCGAACAACACTATAGAAGATTTGTAAAATTTCATCCAACAGAGGAGAAATTTAAAATAGCACAATATAGAGATAAATTAAAAATGGAATATTGCATGAGAAACAATATTCCGCTTTTTATAATTAAATTTGATGAAGATATAAAATTAGAAATGGAAAAAATTATCTCTTTATATTAACTTTAACAGAAGGTGTTATATTTTTAGGTTGTATTTTTTTAGTATTTCTATTTTCATTAACTGAAACACTAACTTTTTTAGATAATTTTGCTTTAAAATCTTCTTCCCATGGAATAAATAGTGAGCCCTCGGCTATTATCTCTAAGCGTATTTTACCAATGGTGCCTTCTTTTAAAATAGATAGTTTTTTCATATTTATTTCACATTGTCCACTTCTTTTTATATCACCATTGAACATAATAGTCCAGTCATCCGATTCTATAACTAATCTTGCTTCGGTCTTATTAATATCAGCACCATCAATAGATACTTGGCATGTGAATAATTCTGGTTTATCTAAAAAAACAGGATAAAAATCATCATTAGATTCTTCTTCAATTTCTTCTAAAATATGGTTAACTTCTTCGGTGATAGAATCAGTTTCTTTAATAAGTTTTTCTATTTTTTCTATTTTTTGTTCAACGAATCTTTCTTCTGTAATAGGTGCTTCTTCTTCGATAAAGAAGTTTTCAAAATCTTCTTTTTTGAAATCGGTTGTAAGGACTGGCTTATCTTCTTTTTTAAAGAAGTCCATGAAGTTTATTATTTGATCTTTTTTGTTTTCCATAGATTATATATTATATTTTGGGATTAATTTTTACACCTACTTTAACAGCTTCATTTATTACTTTATCTATTTGCTCTACTGTTATTTTAATTTCATTATTAGGTTCTACCATTTCTTCATAATTAAGATTATTTACACTACAAAATAATTTAATTATTTTACGGGTTTTTTCCTCACCTAATTCTTTTCTTGATACATCCCAGGGATTACCTTTTACATAAGCAGATGACCCACCATGTTTTCGGATTACTTCAACAAATTCTCCAACAAGTTCCCAAGGCATATCTAATTTATCCCAGGTAAAATTAGTTTCTTCCCATTTAAAGTATCTAAAAGGCATAGGTTATATATAAAAAATTGTTATTCATTGGAGGACTTTTTACATATTATTAATATAATAATAAATTTTAGGATTAGTTCCTTTTTTATATATACTTAATATGCTTCAAAATGATTTAACTGGTGTCACCGTATCATCCAGCTATGGAAGATTAGTGCAAATAGTCGGTGGACTTTATTATGACGGATTTGGTAATCTACTCAATATAGGTGGTGGCTCTGGCTCAGGTGCGCAAGGTCCAACTGGACCACAAGGCGTTCAAGGACCACAAGGATATAATGGAGTAGATGGAGAAACTGGTCCACAGGGAGCAACTGGTGTTCAGGGCTCATCGGGAGATCAAGGTTTCCAAGGAGCTACTGGTCCACAAGGATTCCAAGGCGATAAAGGAACACAGGGATTACAAGGTTTTCAGGGTGAACAAGGTCCACAGGGAAATCAAGGTGACCAAGGAACACAGGGATTTCAGGGTGACCAAGGAACACAGGGTTTTCAGGGTGAACAAGGTCCACAGGGAAATCAAGGTGATATAGGCATAGGCTACGCTGGTGGGTTTACAATACCGTATAGTGTTCAGTATGCTATAAGTGGATACATAGCAAATAGTATATGTTTGAATTCACCAGATTGGACTTCGGTAACTGCATTATGGTTAGATGGCACTGATCAATGGGGTAATGATTTAGAAGTTTCTAATACTTTATATACTGCAATTTACAATGCAATATCTACATCATCACCAAGTTTAAAGCAAGACATATTTTTTAAAATATGGGATCCAACTATACCAAGTGTATATAGTTTATATTCAGTTACAATATCAGATATACGATTAGATCCAAGTGTTG
>Ga0209084_1001608_pt1 | contig 18634 bp, 16 predicted proteins | sample C_130820_MF_Meta_FD_187309 | JGI IMG/M metagenome (GOLD analysis project Ga0209084, IMG submission 187309) | Freshwater microbial communities from Lake Croche, Canada to study carbon cycling - C_130820_MF_MetaG (SPAdes) (version 2) | ecosystem: Environmental > Aquatic > Freshwater > Lake...
AATTTCGACTTTGGCATAGGGGCAAGGTTACAGCACAATTACCGCATGGCTCGAATCCTCGTAATCGATAACTACGACTCCTTCGTCTTCAACTTGGTGCAATATCTCGCGCAACTAGGCGCTGAGTGCACTGTGGTTCGCAATGATGAAGTCGAGGCGAGCGAGGCTTCTAAATATGACGGAGTGCTGATATCTCCAGGACCCGGAACTCCGGATAAAGCTGGAGTCAGCATTGCAATGATCAATTACTGCGCGGAAAATTCGATTCCTCTCTTTGGTGTCTGTCTTGGCCATCAAGCAATCGGGGAAGCTTTCGGTGCAACTGTTTCCAGGGCTCCAGAATTGCTGCACGGCAAAACTTCACAAGTAATTCATAATGGCACCGGCGTACTCTCAAATCTTCCATCACCTTTTACTGCAACTCGTTATCACTCACTCGCAGTGGAACGTCAAACAGTTCCAGAAGTACTTGAAATAACTGGCTCTACCGATTCTGGAGTTGTGATGTCAATGCGACATAAGACTCTTCCAATTCAAGGAGTGCAATTTCATCCAGAGTCTGTTCTCACTGAACATGGCCATCTCATGCTTGCAAACTGGTTAGTTACTTGTGGTGACCCTGGTGCACCTCAACGTGCTGTGGGACTTTCACCAGTTGTGGGAAGCACTAAGTAAATTAAGGCTGCTTGTTAATTGTAATTGTTACTGATTTACCGATTGTTTGTGCAGTGCCAGCATCTGGCGCTTGTCTAATGACAACACCTGCTGGTTGTGATGGATCCCAGTCGTTGAACTCTTTTATGAGGAAGCCTGCTTGAATGAGCAAAGTCTTAGCTTGAATAGATTCAACTGAAATCAAATTAGGAACAGTTACTTCACCGCTGGCGATTGTGAGAATTACAGAGCTTCCAGCCTGGGTAACAGAACCAACTTCGGGGGATACATCTAAAACTGTTCCTTGTGGTTGATCCGAAGGCGCCGCAATTGTTTGAGAAACTAAAAGTCCAACAGAGGTGAGTGCTGAACGAGCATCGATAAGAGACATTCCAATTAAATTATCGGGAACTATTGCATCACCCGGCCCGTCAGAAATTGTTAGAACCACAGAAGAACCAGACTTTGCATGTGTGGTTGCAAGTGGAATCTGACTTGCAACGCGATCGCGAGGTATTGCTCCATCGTGAGCATGCTTAATTGTTACTGAATAATCAGTCAGTAGCGCTCTTGCCATCTCTTCACTTAGACCAACAACATTTGGAATCTCGGGAAGATTTGTACTTCCTCCTCCACTAAGTAGGAAGCCTGTAATTGATAGCGCGATTGCTGTGAAAAATGATCCGCCATATATAAGCGCTCTTCTGCGGGTTAAGAATGGTTCTTTAGCAATCTTTGTTAGTACTTCCTCACCTGCGCGCACACGTGCGATGTCATCGAGCATGAGTTGTGCACTTTGATACCTATCTTCTGGCTTCTTAGAAAGTGCAACAGCGAGGACTATTTCGATTCCTTCAGGTAGCTCGCTATCAATAGTGCGGATTAATGGTGCGACACTTGATGCATGTTGGTATGCAACAGAAACCGGAGTTTCGCCAGTAAATGGAGGTTGCCCGCTGAGAAGTTCGAATAATAAACATCCGACAGAATAAATATCACTTCTTGAATCAGCAGGTTCACCGACTGCTTGTTCTGGGGAAAGATATTGCGCGGTCCCAACGATATTCCAAGTGCTAGTAAGTGTTGCACCTAAATCATCCATGGCACGTGCGATGCCAAAGTCCATCACCTTTACATCACCATTATCTGTGATCATGACGTTGGCAGGTTTGATATCGCGATGAATAATGTGACGGGCATGCGAATACTCGAGCCCAGCAAGTATGCCTTCAGCAATTTCAAGTGCCCGTTGTAGCGGCAGTCGTTCACCGTTGTGAACAATGTCGCGAAGTGTGTGACCTGATACGAGTTCCATCACAATGTATGGGGCAGGTTCTTCACCAGAATCATAAACAGCGACGATGGCAGGATGATTTAATCCAGCAGCAGCTTTTGCTTCTTTTCTAAATCGAGCAACGAATGAAGGATCCTTTGCGAGATCACTTCGAAGAATTTTAACTGCGACTTGACGTGAAAGACGCTGATCTTGAGCGATGTAAACATCGGCCATTCCACCTGTGCCAATCATTTCTCCTAAGAGATAGCGGCCGCCAAGTAATGAGTTCATCATTGTGCAGCTCCAATCTTCTCAGTTAAATCTGACTCTGGAATTTCCACGATATCAGCGATGATTACAGTGACATTATCGGGTGCACCATTAATATATGTTGCATCGATTAGAGCGTTCACTGCCTCGACTCGATCCTTACCTTTTATCAGAGATTTAATCTCTTTTTCAGTGAGTACCGAACTCAAACCATCACTGCATAGTAAGTAGCGATCCTTAACTTTTCCTTCGAATATCTGCAAAGGAGCGTTGAGAATCCCTTCACCCATCAATACTTGCGTGAGAACAGAGCGTTGCGGATGAGTTGCGACATCAGCTTCTGTAATCGCCCCTTGATTAAGTAACTCTTGGATAACTGTGTGATCAATGGAAAGTTGGTCGAAAGCGCTACCGCGCAAGCGATATGCGCGAGAATCGCCAATATGAAGCAGAGATACTTCATCGCCCGCGATGAAAAGTGAAGTCAGAGTTGTTCCCATGCCAGAGAGTTCTGGGCGTTCTTCTGCAGCTTCCTTAATTTCTAAATCAATGGTGTACAACGAATTAATAAATAAATCATCAGCAGATTCTGAATCAAGTGCAGGATTTGTAATTACTTGAGAAATTTCGCTTAACTTTGATATTGCAATTCTTGAAGCGACTTCTCCTGCGGCATGCCCGCCCATTCCATCTGCAACAGCAATGACACGGGAAGAAGTAAAAGCGCTATCTTCATTTCCATTACGAACCAGTCCGACGGCAGAACGTGCCGCTGAGGCGAAGTAGAGCTGGCTCATGGGGTAAGACTAATCTCTTTGTTACTCTCGGTCTCATGCTTATCTATGCTCATCGCGGTGCTAGCGCCAATTTTCCGGAGCACACCCTTGCTGCATATGAGGGCGCAGTTGCTGAAGGCGCCGATGGATTCGAATGCGACGTGCGTATTACAAAAGATGAGATCCCTGTTCTATGGCATAACGCTTCGATGTTGGAACGGGCTGGCAACACCGGCCTCATTGCAGAAATGTCTTATAAAGAGGTATCCCGTGCTTACCCGCAAATCCTGACACTAGATGAATTCTTAGATTTTGCAATGAGCAAGAAGAAGGGAGTTCTGCTCGAAACTAAACATCCCGTTATCTCAGGAAATAGAGTTGAAGAGCTAGTTGTAGAGATGTTAGCTCAGAAAAAAACACTGTCAAAAATTCCAGTTTCAGTAATGTCATTTAGTTGGTTAGCCGTTGAAAAAATGAAGCGGCTAGATTCATCAATTGCGACAACTTTCTTAATGCATAAAGGCACCCCTTGGTTTCAAGCGAAATTCTCATCAGCAAAGACCATTGGCCCGGGAATAAATGAATTGCGCGCAGAACCCATAAAGGCAAAGCGAATTAAGGATTTAGGGCGCGGCTTGAACGTCTGGACGGTAGATAAAGATGCAGATATAAAACTCTGTAACCAGTTAGGCGTAGATATTCTGATCACTAATAAGCCGGCGCATGCACGTGAAGTACTCCGGTATCCTTAACCAGTGAGCAGCGCCGATAGCCAAACATTCGCCTATTTAGGGCCTGTCGGCACATTTACCGAAGCAGCTCTTAAGAAAATTACATGCGATAGCGACCTCTTAATTCCTTATGCCAATGTCACTGCCGCTCTCGATGCTGTACGCAAAGGCGAGGCAGATTACGCACTCGTTCCCATTGAAAACTCTGTAGAAGGCGTAGTCGCTCGTACTCTTGATGAACTTGCAACTGGTGATCCTTTAACGATTGCAAAAGAAGTAACACTTCCAGTTACTTTCGCATTTATGACAAGACCCGGTACGACCACAATTAATCGAATTGGTACGCATCCTCATGCAGAATCTCAATGCCGCGCTTATATAGCTGAAAATTACCCACATGCAGAAATAGTTTCGACTAACTCAACATCTGCAGCAGCCGAATTAGTGAGCAAAGGCGAGTTAGATGCCGCTATTGCATCCAGCGTGGCAGCCCAACATTTTAATTTAGAGATTCGTAAGGACGACATTGGTGATAATTCGGGTGCAGTCACTCGATTTATCTGTGCACAGAAGCCAGGGTGGATGCCTGAACCAACTGGCAACGACCGAACTTCAATCGCTGTCTTTATCGACATCGATCACGCGGGTGCGCTCCTTGAAATTCTTCAAGTTTTTGCAAAAAATGAAGTTAACCTGACATTTATTCAGTCACGTCCAACAGGTCGCGAGCTTGGTCACTACCATTTCATCATTGATGTTGAAGGTCATATCAAGGATGCCCCAGTCGGGAAATCTGTAGAAGAACTTCGCGCAATTTGCGATGACATCAGATTCTTAGGTTCCTACCCAAGAGAGGCGCGTTCATGATTGATATTAAATTTCTTCGTGAAAACCCAGATGTTGTACGCGCATCCCAAAAAGGTCGCGGCGAGAATGTAGATCTCGTAGATCAAATTTTGGCGATAGATGAAATTCGCAAGGCTGCGGTATCTGAATTTGAAACGCTTCGCACCGAGCAGAACGCCCTGTCAAAGAGTGTTGGCGCTGCAAAAGGTGACGAGAAGAGCGCTCTCCTTGAAAATGCAAAAACTTTAGCCGACCAAGTAAAAGCTGCCGATACAAAGCGTGCTGAAGTTGAAGAGCAAGCAAAGCAACTTATTATGCAGCTCTCTAACTTACTGGACACCGATGCACCTATCGGAGGCGAAGAAGATTTCGTCACAATCGAACATGTAGGCACTCCGCGTGATTTTGCTAAAGATGGGTTCACACCGAAAGATCACGTTGAACTTGGAAAGTTACTTGGAGCAATTGATACAGAGCGTGGAGCAAAGGTTGCCGGGTCACGTTCTTACTATTTAACTGGAGTAGGAGCGCTACTTGAATTTGCTCTGGTTAACTATGCAATTCAAAGTGCGGTAAAGAATGGATTCACACCTGTCATTCCGCCAGTGTTGGTTAACCCAGCCGCGATGGAAGGAACTGGATTCTTAGGGCAAGCTGCCGAGAACGTGTATCGCGTTGAAAAAGATGATGTCTATCTTGTCGGCACATCTGAAGTTCCACTTGCTGCGATGCATATGGATGAAATCTTGCCTGCAGATAAATTGCCGATGCGTTACGCCGGGTATTCAACTTGTTTCCGCCGCGAAGCTGGAACGTATGGGAAAGATACTCGTGGAATCATCCGTGTTCACCAATTCGATAAAGTAGAAATGTTCACTTTCTGCAAACCAGAAGATGCAAAGGCAGAACATGCACGTCTATTGCAATGGGAGAAAGATTTCCTTACCGCGATGGAGATCCCTTTCCGAGTAATTGATGTTGCATCAGGAGACCTTGGCTCATCTGCAACACGTAAATTTGATATCGAGGCGTGGATTCCCACACAAGGTGCTTATCGCGAAGTAACAAGTACTTCTAATTGCACTGAGTTCCAGGCACGACGACTAAATATTCGATATAAAGATTCTGAAGGAACAAAAGCAATCGCGACTTTAAACGGGACTTTAGTTGCGATCCCCCGCATGATTGTTGCGATTTTAGAGAATCATCAGAATTCAGATGGAACTGTAAATGTGCCAGCCGCCCTGCAACCATTCTTGGGCATGAAGAAATTTGAGCTTGCGTGAGCGTTCACCAAAATTTTGAACGTCGCCCGAAGCTCATCGCTTCAGATCTAGATGGAACAATCGTTGCTCATTACGGAGATATCACTCAACGCACCATTGATGCATTCCGTAAGGCGCACTCCATGGGAGTTGAAATTTTCTTTATTACAGGTAGACCACCCCGTTGGATGCCAGAGATTAAAGAAGCTTTTGGTATTGGTAAGGCGATTTGTGGCAACGGAGCAATGCTCTACGACCTACACAATGACAAAGTATTGGAAGAGTGGTTGATCCCAACTGGAGATATTCTGGAATCAGTTAAGCGCTTGCGTGCTGCGATTCCTCAAATTTCTTTTGCTGTCGAGTCACATAATTACTTCCACCGCGAAAAGATTTATATCCCTCGGTGGGATGTTGGTCTAGATAACGTGGGTGTGGACCTAATCGAGGATGTCATTACTTCACCATCACTTAAATTACTTGCACGTTGTTCGCAGCAAGAACTTTCATCCGATGAAATGTTGGCAATTGCAACCGTCGAGCTAGAAGGATTAGTAACAGTTACTCACTCCAATCCAGCAGATTCATTACTTGAAATTTCTGCACTTGGAGTTTCAAAAGGAATGACACTTGCAAAGATGGCAGGACGTCTTGGAATTGATGCTTCAGATTGTGTTTCCTTTGGTGATAATCCAAATGATTTCTCAATGCTTGAATGGTGTGGACGATCATTTGCGATGTCAGATGGACATCCTGATGGACGAAAATATGCAAAAGGTATTGCAGGCCCATGTGAAGAAGATGGCGTTGCAATTATCATCGAGCAGTTGCTAGAGCTTCCCGCATAATTAATCACTGATTTTTGCTGAAGCACTATTTCGGGTAATCTCTCCCACGGAGGACTCGCATAGCGGCCGAGTGCACCGGTCTTGAAAACCGGCAGGTGAAAGCCTCGTGGGTTCAAATCCCACGTCCTCCGCTCTAAAGCCGAAACCCGCCTCAGTCACTGTGGCGGGTTTCGCATTTTTGCAGCAACTTGTGGCTGACTTCATAACCAATATGCGGGTAACCGCCTAGCGACTTCCCACTCTTGAGCGCACACTTCTCTTATTAGTTGCAGTGACCAAGGGGAGATTAAATGTCCGGAGTATTTTCTCCAACGCGCGCCAAGATAAAAGAGCGCACGTTACGTACAGATAAATGGTGGATTGAACCGCTCATAACTTTCGCAGTTCTCATCTCCTTTGTTATCTACGCAACTTTCCGCGCCTTTGAAAATGCGAACTACTTTGCAGAACCATTAATTTCTCCTTTCTATTCGCCATGTCTCTCTTCTGCATGTGTTGAAGGATCTTCACTTCTTGGAACTCCAATCGGAACAATTGCAATATTCGGATTGGTAATTTCTCCAGCGCTATTTATTTTGATCTTTCCACTTGGCTTCAGAATGACCTGTTACTACTACCGCAAGGCTTACTACCGTTCTTTCTGGATGTCTCCACCGGCATGTGCAGTTGCAGAACCTCACGAGAAGTACACCGGTGAAACTCGTGCGCCTCTCATTTTCCAGAACGCACACCGTTGGTTCTTTTATGCCGGTCTTGTCTTCAACACTCTACTTACAGTCGATGCAATTCTTGCTTTCAAGAATGCAGATGGACAGTGGGGACATATGAGCATCGGAACTCTCGTGCTCCTTGCAAATGCAACTTTATTGTGGGGTTACTCGGCTTCATGTCACACATGCCGCCACACACTCGGTGGTCGCCTTAAGCATTTCTCGAAGCACCCAATTCGTTACAAGTTATGGACGCAAGCTTCCGCTCTAAATCACTACCACCAACAATTTGCATGGGTCTCACTCTTCGGTGTTGCCTTTGCTGATATCTATGTCCGCGCGGTTGCCTCTGGTGCCATTACAAATGTCTACTTCTTCTAAAGGATGCCGGCGATGACTCTAGAAAGACATAAGTACGACGTATTGGTAATTGGCGCCGGTGGCGCTGGACTTCGCGCAGCTGTTGAAGCGCGTGAAGCAGGCCTGAGCGTTGCGATTATTTGCAAGTCTCTCTTTGGTAAAGCACACACTGTTATGGCAGAAGGTGGCGCTGCAGCTTCAATGGGAAACGTAAACGACAATGACAATTGGATGGTTCACTTCCGCGACACAATGCGTGGCGGAAAATTCCTTAACCATTACCGCATGGCAGAACTTCATGCGAAAGAAGCACCAGATCGTATTTGGGAACTTGAGACATGGGGCGCGCTCTTTGATCGCACAAAAGAAGGAAAGATTTCACAACGTAACTTTGGCGGACACGAATATCCACGCCTTGCCCACGTTGGTGACAGAACAGGTCTAGAACTTATCCGCACAATGCAGCAGAAGATTGTGCAGTTACAGCAAGCCGATGGTCGCGAATTCGGTGATATGGAATCAAGAATTAAGGTTTTTGCTGAATGCACAATCACAGAAATTCTTAAAGAGAATGGAAAGATTTCTGGCGCATACGGATACTGGCGCGAGACCGGAGCAGAGATTCTCTTTGAAGCACCTGCAATTGTTATCGCAACAGGTGGCGTTGGAAAAACTTTCAAGATTACTTCTAACTCTTGGGAAGGCACTGGCGACGGCCACGCACTTGCCTTGAAAGCTGGAGCAAACCTTGTCGATATGGAGTTCTTGCAATTCCATCCGACAGGAATGGTCTGGCCGCCATCAGTACGCGGAATTCTTGTAACTGAATCTGTTCGCGGTGAAGGCGGAATCCTTACCAACAACCAAGGTGAACGCTTCATGTTTAAGTACATCCCAGATGTATTTAAAAAGCAGTATGCCGATAACGAAGCAGAAGCAGATCGTTGGTATGAAGATCAAGATAACAATCGCCGTCCGCCTGAGCTATTGCCCCGCGATGAAGTTGCTCGCGCCATTAATACCGAAGTAAAGGCAGGTCGCGGGACCGAACACGGCGGAGTATTCCTCGATGTCTCAAAGCGAATTCCTGCTGAAGTTATTAAGAAGCGCCTTCCTTCAATGTGGCACCAGTTCTATGAATTAGCTGGCGTTGATATCACTAAGGAAGCGATGGAAGTTGGCCCAACATGTCACTACGTGATGGGTGGAGTTGAAGTAGATCCAGATACTGCAGCAGCTATCGGAGTCCCAGGACTCTTTGCAGCTGGTGAAGTTGCAGGTGGAATGCACGGATCGAATCGTCTTGGTGGAAATTCACTGACAGACCTTCTTGTCTTTGGCCGCCGTGCAGGTGCAGGAGCTGCAGCGTATGTAAAGAGCGCTGGTGCGAACCCAGTTTCAGATGCTGCAATTAAATCTGCAGCCGATCGCATTGAAGCTCCATTTAGTCGCGCAGGTGGAGAGAATTCATATTCACTCCACGCCGAACTTCAGGAAGTTACGCATAACTTAGTGGGCATTATTCGCACACGTTCTGAGATCGAGCAAGCGATCGCAAAGATTGCAGATATCCGCGCTCGCAGTAAGAACGTTGCAGTCGCTGGAGGACGAAAGTTCAACCCAGGATTCCACCTTGCATTCGACCTGGACAACATGTTGCTCGTTGCTGAATCAACTGCAAAGTCAGCTCTGCTACGTGAAGAATCACGTGGTGGACATACTCGTGAAGATTTCCCCGGCATGAATAGCAAGTGGCGCCAGGTAAACCACATCTCAAGTTTTGATGGAAACCAAGTCAATATCAAAGCACAACCGCTGCCAGTAATTCCGAAAGAGCTCTTTGATTTATTTGATGTGCACGAACTCGAGAAGTACATGACACCAGAAGAAATTGCGAAAGGCGGATCCAACTAATGGCACGCAAACTTAATCTTCGCATTTGGCGAGGGGATGCCACTGATGGCGGTCTCAAAGATGTACAAGTAGATGTCAATGAAGGCGAAGTAGTGCTCGACGTTATTCACCGTGTTCAAGCAACCCAGATGGGTGACCTTGCGGTTCGCTGGAACTGTAAAGCTGGCAAGTGCGGCTCTTGCTCGATGGAGATCAACGGAAAGCCGCGTTTGGCTTGCATGACACAGGTTGCTTCATTTGACGAGAATGAAACGATTACCGTTACACCACTTCGTGCTTTCCCCGTAATCAAGGATCTCGTTACCGATGTTTCTTTCAATTACAAGAAAGCTATGGAAATTCCGGCATACGAACACCCTAAAGAGCTAGCACCGGGTGAAGCACGTATGGAACAGATAGATGTTGAGCGAAGCCAGGAATTCCGCAAATGCATTGAATGTTTCTTATGTCAGAACACTTGCCACGTAATTCGCGATCATGAAGAGAATAAAAAGTCATTTGCAGGTCCACGATTCTTTATTCGCATTGCCGAACTTGATATGCACCCACTTGATATGTTGAAGAACCGCAAGCGCACCGCTCAAGAAGAGCATGGCCTTGGAATGTGCAACATTACAAAGTGCTGTACTGAGGTATGCCCCGAGCACATCCGCATCACCGACAACGCAATCATTCCTATGAAAGAGCGTGTTGTTGATATTAAGTACGATCCAGCGCGTATGTTTAGTGCAATCTTGAAGCGAGAAAAGAGAGACTAGTGATTTTAATTCGGTGGGTAGTCTTAGCATTTTCAATGTGGATTGCAACGCTGATAGTTCCAGGAATCACAATCGATGGTGGCGTAAAGACCTATCTATGGGTCGCGCTGCTCTTCGGCCTCATTAACAGTATCTTTGGATCAATAATTAAGGTGCTCACGTTTCCAGTTTCGATTGTCACCTTTGGATTGTTCATCTTCGTTATTAACGCAGCGATGTTGTCACTGACTGCTCGCTGGAGCGATAAATTGAACGTCACAGGATTCTGGTCAGCACTTTTGGCCTCACTCATCATCAGCGTAATTACTACTTTATTTAAAACCACTAAGAAGTTGGTATAAAACTGAAGTCAGTACTTCGCGTATCACTTGGGGGAGTTCTTGGCTCACTTCTTCGGTGGCAGCTGATTGAAGCGCTCCCGAGTCTTGCTCTAGGTGTCTTTATCGTTAATCAACTTGGAGTTTTGGCTGCAGGGATTGTTGCCTATCGAGTAACGGCATCTGATGATCAAAAACTATTTTGGATCACTGGTTTTGCAGGTGGTTTCACAACACTTTCCTCGCTGGCATTTATATTGCATAGCTCTGATTTACTTAGTGGGCTAATTTATTCAGCGCTTTCATTCATTTGTAGCTTTGCAATCTTGACTCTGTTACGAAAGAGTGCAAAGAAGTGAGAGTTTTATTTTTTATTCTTGGTGCCGCAATCGGCGCTCCACTTCGATACTTAATTGATAAGTATTTTCGTACCAAGTATGTATTCCCAATAGGAATACTCATAGTCAATGTTGTTGGCTCATTTATATTGGGTTACACGCAAACAAATTATTTTGTCATGGGATTCTGTGGAGCATTTACCACTTGGTCGGCATTTATGTTAGATGTCGATCGTGGACTGCCATTTCGCAGGCGCACAGTAATTAATATTGCTCTTACTTTCGGACTCTCTATTGCTGCAGTCGCAGCAGGTTTTGCACTAGCGTCCTAAGATTCGTTTCATCCACTTTTCGATTTCATCCGGATTACGTGGAATGTCCTCACTTAAGTTACGGCATCCATCTGCTGTGACCATCACATCATCTTCGATACGAATTCCAATTCCTCGATATTCAGGTGCAAATAGCTCATCGTCTGGCTGGATATAGAGCCCTGGCTCAACAGTGAGAACCATTCCTTCTCGAAGTGGTGCATCGAGATACATCTCTTTACGCGCTTCTGAACAATCGTGTACATCAAGACCCAGGTGGTGACTTACACCGTGCAGAGTCCAACGACGATGCAGACCAACTTCTGGCTTTAAAGATTCTTCAGCAGTGACAGTGAGCACGCCCATATCTGCAAGCCCTTTAGCGAGAACTTCTTGGCAGGCTCTATTTATCTCTGAAAAGAGAACACCAGGTTTGATTGCGGCAAAGCCAGCCAATTGAGCTTCATAGACAAGCATGTATAGGGCGCGTTGAGCAGGAGAAAACTTTCCATCAACTGGGAATGTGCGAGTGATATCTGCGGTGTAGAAAGATTCCATCTCGACACCTGCATCGACCAGCACTAATTCGCTTCGGCGCACATTTCCATCATTACGAATCCAGTGCAATACACATGCGTGTGCACCAGCTCCAACAATGGTGTTATATCCAAGATCATTTCCAAGAATGCGCGCACGTCCGTAAAACGCTGCATCTAATACGCGTTCACCTCTGCGAGTTTCTACCGCTGCAGGAATCGCGGCGATTACATCACAAAAACCAAGTGCAGTGGCATCTACTGCGCGCTGTAATTCATTGATTTCATATTGATCTTTGCAGAGTCGTTGCTCTGATACAAATGTCGCAAAATCTTTCTCTCCATCATTTTTCTTTACGAGTGGGTCAACCTTTGGATCAATCTCACGCAGCGTGAGAGTCTCCTTCCCATCCTTTAGCAAATTCTCTAAGTCACTCAACTTGTGTGTATCAATTTGATATCTTGCTTTTGCTTCAGCGAGGGTAAAGCGACGCCCAACCCAGAGTTCTCCATATTTAGAGTCACGGTAGAAAGCATCTGTATCGCGAGTAGATCGTGGATTCATATATAAATATGTGATGTGTGAATCACCGCTTGGCTCCATGACCAACACAGCATCAGCTGTTGAATCTGCGCCTTGAACTCCGCTGTAATAGACAAATGCGCTGTGTGGGCGATAGTTGTAGTCGCTATCGTTTGCGCGAACTTTAAATCCCCCGGCTGGAATAACGAGGCGGATACCTTTGTATTTTTCAGAGAGAACTTGGCGACGAGAGTATGCGTATGTAACAACTTCAAGTGGCTCTAAATCGGTCAAATCTGTTGCTATCCAACCGCTCTTCATGAAATTGGCATAGACCTCTGATGGAACCTGATCGTGAGTTCTCTTTGGCGCCTCTGTCGTTACTTCTGGATTTTCGTTATTCACATTTGAATCGTACGCGGTTGCTCCCAAAATGAGTAGAACAGCTCAAAACCAGAGCCAATTACGGGGTATCAATCACAAAAACTTGGCCATCGCGCTCTTTGGTCTCAAAAAGTTTTAGCGTTCTGGTCGCTGGACCACTGATGACATGCCCATCTTCTGAATCGAATATTGACATATGCCTGAAGCAAATTAACTGACTCTTACTTACTTCAATCTCAGAACCTTCGTGGGTACAGTTATTTGTAAATGCAACAACTGCATTCTCGCGTCTTACCAGAATATAGCCACGGGAAGGCTGTGAAAGAGATGGATTTGCTACGGATATCGGCTGATTCATTTTCAAATCGGAACTCTTGGCCACAGCAAATTCTTGCGGTGGCGGCGTATATAAGGGAGTTGCAGGTTTTTGAGTTGCAGCCGACGCAGTTGGCGACGAAGAAGCTGAAGGGGTAGCCATTGGAATTGAAACGCCTTGATCCCAGATTAATTTCTTACCTGACTTGATGCAGGTATATTTCTTATTCTTCCAAATAATTTGTTGCCCTAATCGGGTGCATTTCAGTGTTGGAGTTTGCGAAGCTTGTGCGCTGAGTGGGTTAGCAAAAACTGCGACACCCGAAATTATGCGTAATAGATCTCTACGCGTGAACCCAGCCATAGGTTTATTGTGGGCCTCAACTCTTCATATTGTGTGAACGGGAGTTAAACCATTGGTGAATGAGACTATAAGTGATATTTGCATTCATCCAATCGCACTCAACAATTTGCTTTGATGTAACCAAAAATATATCTCATACCCGAACACTTCCCTCAAACCTCACCGTGAGGAAATATCTAAGGGGAAACAATGAAAAAGAGACTAATTGCTGTGGTTTCTGCGGGTGTCGTTGGTTCGGCACTATTCACACAGGCTGCAAGCGCTGCAACACCTCCAATCTATGTAATTTCAGCTAGCGATGGTGCATCAATTTCTGTAATCGCGACAACCGGTGACAAAATTGGTACCGATGTACTTCGCGGAACTCCAGATGGTATGGGGGCACTTAAGAATGCTGATGGAACGCTCACACTTCTCTCAAATCACGAAATTTCACTTTCAAACCCAGTAGCTCAGGCTTCTAAGACTGCTACAGGTACTTGGGGATCATCAATTTCGAAGATGACTTACGATCCTAAGACAAACCTAATTACTAATGTTTCAAGTCTTATTAAGAATATGTCGTATTACAACTACACATCAAAGACTTGGGGCCCAACATGGACTCAATCTGTGCCAGTTGGAACTCCAACAGTTGATTCCTACGGCGGAGATATCGGGACTAACGGACTGAACCGATTCTGTTCTGGAAATCTAGCGCCTGCTGGAACTTTCTCATACACAGAAAAAGATGCAAAGACTAAGAAGAACGTTACATATGGATATAGCGATGCTATCTACTTCACAGGTGAAGAAGGCGGAGACTATTCTCGCGCATTCGCATTTGACCTCAGCGGTAACGGAATTCAACTTCCAGGATTCGGTCTTGCTGGTTGGGAGAACTTCCTTACAAAGCCAGGCACAGGAAAATCGACAGTCATTATGGGTAACGAAGACAACTCTGCAACTGATAGCCAGCTCTACATGTACGTTGGTACAAAGCAGGCAACAGGTGCGAACTTCGCGGAGAAGGCTGGCCTTACAAACGGCAAGCTCTACACAATCGCTCTTGAAAACTATTTGACAGATAACGCTGTACGCGCTGCTGCAAAGGGTACAAAGATAAATGTCGGATTTAACGAAGTGAATACAAACCCTTCATTCGGAAAGTTCACATCTATGGCACAAGCTAATGGCACAACATTCTCACGTATTGAAGATGGCGAATGGGATCCAAAGAATCCAAATGTCTACTACTTCATTACAACCGAATCAAATAAGGATCCACTTGCAACAACTCCCAACCCAGCAACGCCAACAGTTTCACGCGACGGCGGCGCACTATGGAAGATGACTTTTGCAGATGCAAAGGATCCATTCAAGGGCGCGACAGTTGAGATGCTCTTGAACGGAACAGAATCTCCATACCTATCGAAGCCTGACAATATGGCAATCGATGAGAATGGATATGTCATCATTCAGGAAGATCCAGGTGCAAATGATGCTGTTTCACGTGTAGTTGCTTACCGTGTATCAGATGGAAAAATCGGAGTGCTTGCACAATTCGATGCACAGTACTTCTCAAAGACTGGTGCTAACTTCATGACAATTGATGAAGAGACATCTGGCGCAATTAATATGAACCAGTTCTTGAAGACAAGTGGAGATACAAACTCTCACTTCTTCTTCAATGCACAAGTTCACACGAAGGTATCCGTTGCTCGACCAGAACTAGTTGCCGGTCTTGGAACTACTGCAGTTATGGAACTTGATAACACAGCAGTTGAGGGTGGTCAGTACTATCACCTAACCGTTGACTGGACGAAGGTCACATTTGCGTAATATCAATTGAACCAAAACTAAATAAAGAAAAAGGCGGCTCACTTCTGAGGTGAGCCGCCTTTTTCTATGTAGATATTGATTGCATAGCCTAATTCGCGCTAAACTACGAACACCACTTGGAGACGTCGCATAGCCCGGTCGAGTGCGCCTCACTGCTAACGAGGTAAGGTGTAAAAGCCTTCAAGAGTTCAAATCTCTTCGTCTCCGCTCGATATACAGTTTCTTCTGATCGCCAGCTAATAGAGAGTAGAGAGCGAATCATGGAATTTAAGAAAGATTTTCTCTTCGGTGTTGCAACTGCGGCTTATCAAATTGAAGGTGGATTTGATGAAGACGGTAAGGGGCGCTCAATCTGGGATACCTTCTGTGATACTCCGGGGAAAGTTGCACGCGGTGAAAGCGGCAAGATAGCTAACGATCATTATCACCGTTGGCGAGAAGATGTCGCAATCATGAAAGAGCTCGGAGTCAATTCCTATCGACTCTCATTGGCCTGGACGCGAATGTTTCCAGATGGAACTCTGGCTAGCCGCAATGAGAAAGGTTTCGAGTTTTATAACAACCTTATTGATGAATTAATTGCAAATGGAATTGAACCCATTATTACCCTCTATCACTGGGATTTACCGCAAGCATTACAAGATCAAGGCGGATGGAATAATCGCAATACCGCGATTGCACTCTCTGAATATGCGCGCGAAGCAGCTCTTGCTTTCGGTGATCGAGTTGAGAAGTTTGCACCAATCAATGAACCGTGGGTGATGTCGTGGCTAGGTTATGGGCTTGGTTATCACGCACCGGGTGTCAAAGATTTTGCCCATGCAATCGCAGCTTCTCATCACTGCGTTCTTGCTCATAATTTATGCTACAAAGCGATTAAATCAGTGCGGCCAAACGCCAAGGTGGGACCGGTCTTAAGCCAGAGTCATCCTGATGTGGATGACATTTTTGATAAGAAGCAGGTAAGAGCGGCAGAAATATTTGATATGAATCAGAATACTTTCTGGATGGAAGCTTTTTTCAATGGCAAATACCCTGATCTTGCTTGGGAAATGTACGGAGATCGCTTAAAGAGCGTTGTTCAAGATGGAGATCTTGAATTAGTTGATCATGACTTTATTGGAATCAACTATTACTTTAATACCCGTATCGGCCACGAAGTTGAAGCCAATCACCCTAACCGTGCGCGTGTAATTGATGAACTTGCGGGTCTATCGATGTTGAGCACTTCCATCGGAGTCACCACTGATATGGGATGGCCAATCACACCGTATGGATTAGAGGATTTACTAGTTCGATGGACAAACCTTTATCCAAATCTTCCTCCAATTTACATCACCGAAAATGGTGCTGCCTTTGATGATGGAATTGGTGAAGACGGGCAGATACATGATCAGCGTCGCATCGAATATCTCAATGACCATCTGGTTGCCTTGCTCTCAGCGATGAAGCGCGGTGCAGATATTCGCGGATATATGCAATGGTCCATGATGGACAATTTTGAATGGGCCGTTGGATTTGCAAAGCGTTTTGGAATTGTTCATGTTGATTATCAAACCCAGAAGCGAACTATCAAAGATTCTGGGCATTGGTATCGAAAGACGATTGAATCGAATGGAAGAAACCTGGTAGAGAAGACTGTAGATTTTGCATGAAGCGCAGAAATATCAACACAGCATCCGATAAAGGCTCTGAGTTACATGACTAGTAATTTCTTTGACCTAACTGGCAAAACCGCCTTAGTTACTGGTGCTAGAACTGGTATCGGTTTCGCAATTGCAACCGGCTTGGCAGAACATGGTGCTGACATCATCACAATAAGCTCTAATATCGAACCAGGAAGTGAAATCGAACGCGCAGTAACTGGGTTTGGGCGACAATTTAAGAGTTATAAATGTGATTTTAAGAATCGCGAGGAAACTGTCGAAGTTTGCAAAAAACTTGAAGGAGATCGAGTCGACATCCTTGTAAACAATTCTGGGGTAGTTAATCGTGCTGACTTTCTGGAACATAGCGATGAACTATGGGATGAAACTATTGAAGTTGATTTAACCGCGCCATTTTTAATTACTAGAGCTGTCAGTAAGCAGATGGTTGAACGAGGCTATGGAAAGATAATTTTTATAGGTTCGATATGGACCTTCTTAGGTGGCAAAAATGTAATTAGTTACACCGCTGCTAAAACAGCGATTGCAGGATTGACTAAGGGCATCTCAAATGAATTAGCCCCGCTAGGAGTCCGCGTAAACGCCATCGCACCAGGGTTTGTTAAGACCGATATCAATAGAGTCGTTCAAAATGATGCAGAGCGCTTTGCTTCCATAACCTCACGAATTCCATTAGGCCGTTGGGGTCAACCAAATGATTTAACTGGTGCGGCTGTATTTTTAGCTTCTCCAGCCTCGGATTACATCACTGGTGTTGTTATGCCAGTCGATGGTGGTTTCCTCGCAAATTAGATAAAAACTTATTTGGGAAATGTAACTCGCATTTGATATCCATGTCCTGGTGCTGAATCAATCTCTTTAATTCCTTTTAAGATGCCAACCCACGAGTCAATTATTGCTGTACCCACGCCCGTAACCACTTCTTCAATTGAAGTCCCCGGCCCGTCGTCGGAAACTATAATTTCTGTAACGCATTCGGAGTTTGTATTGACACTTATCTGAATTCGACTAGCTGGACCATGAACAAGAGAATTCAATATGGATTGCTCAACGATACGGAAAATTCCCAGCAATACTTGCGAATCTAATCCTTCTGTAGCTTTACCAATCTGCACGGATAGGTTGATATCTGCTCGATATTGTTCAAGTAAAACGTCAAAAGCTGAATGAAGGCCTCCCGCTTCGAGATTGGGAGTAAGTATCTGAATTAAATTCCGCAGATCTAAAGCCCGTGTATTTTCAAGTCTCAGAATTGCACCTTCAATTATTTCACTGACCTCCGGCGATGTCTGCTCAGATATTGATTTCAACTTCATTCCTACAACCATCAGGTCTGATTGGACACGGTCATGTAGGAATTGAGAGGCATGGCGACGTAATTTCTCATCAGAATGAATGAGCCCTATGCGTTCAGATTCCAATTTGCTGACGAGATTGTTAGCCAAATCGAGTCTATCCAAAATTTTTCGTTCAGCCTTGTGCATTAGAGCGAGCATAATAAGTGCAATTATTAAGGATCCTAGAAAGAATCCTGGCGTTAGAGTAAGCGGTGACTGGAAGTTGAAGTGATAGAACTTTCTTAAAATCTCCCGAATAAATGGAGCACAAAGGATTAGCGCAGATTGCCCAATGGCTACTTCACATATGTAG
>Ga0209084_1001609_pt1 | contig 18621 bp, 20 predicted proteins | sample C_130820_MF_Meta_FD_187309 | JGI IMG/M metagenome (GOLD analysis project Ga0209084, IMG submission 187309) | Freshwater microbial communities from Lake Croche, Canada to study carbon cycling - C_130820_MF_MetaG (SPAdes) (version 2) | ecosystem: Environmental > Aquatic > Freshwater > Lake...
TGTAAAGCATCATCAATTATAATATCAAAATCTTCATTTAATTCAGAATGACACCATAATTTTTTAATTGATTCTGAATCTGTTTGGTCACAATAATATGTTTTAATTCTATCAAATTCAAACATTATTTGTTGATCAATATCAGCCCCAAAAATTAATGCGTTTGGGAAAAATTCTGCCCAACCATACAAAGAAGCACCTGGAGTGCTGTTATTAACTAAATTTATCTCTATATTAGGATCATTTGCTCCAATTCCAATTTCAAAAATACGAATATTTTTATCTTTTAAATCTTTAAACATGTCATAATAAAGTATTGTGTAATTATGCCATGCTTTTTCAATATTTGGATTACCTTTATCACTTTTATTTTTAGCCATAATTTCACACAATGGTGTAGATATATCAGCATTATAGTACATTTATTTATTTATTGATATATGTTTAAATTAATAAATAATAAATAATAAACATATTTATGAGTGAAATAAATAATGATAATTTAGTAAATATTATTGTTCAATGCCCTCATTGTAATAATTATATTTTAATAGAAAAATTAAATTGTAAAATTTTTCGTCACGGTATTTTAAAAAAAAATGGAATACAAATTAATCCACACGCATCAAAAAATGTATGTGACAGTTATGTTAATAATAATGAAATATATGGTTGTGGAAAACCATTTTTATTAATAGAAGAAAACAACACATATATAGCAAAAATTTGTGATTATATTTAGAATAATGTCCTACTGTAAATCTTGAAGGGTGTAAAATTTTGCTTGGTTTAAAATTTTGCTTGGTTTAAATTTTAAAATATCTAGTTCTTTTGTTGTTGTTGGAAATTCAGTTACTCCATATATATCTTGTAACATTAACCACTCAAACAAACCACCTGTATATAAAAATATATTATAAAAACCAAGTGAGTTTAATTGATTATATTTATTGTAAATTTTAGAATCATTACAATTTTTACCATAAATAATAATATTAAGTTCTTTATTACTATTTTTAATTAGATTATTTATTAAAGTAGTTTCAATATCAGGTTTAATCGTATTTGGAATAAGACAGTCTTGTTCATTATTTTCTAGTGTATTGATTAAAATAAAATTATCAGGATTATTTAAAATATATTGTATATCTTCAAAATTTATTTTCTTTATTGAATTAGTATTTCCCATTATTGTATTTAAATTAAATATATTTAAATATTTTGAATATGTTTAATTTTTTGAATGTAATGCGTTAAGGAACATTTAACAAATTTCTTGAATATATAAATCATAACTGCGGTTTGTCTCATTTTTCTTTCCGAACGGTGTAATAAAAAATTGAAACAAAATATAATAAATTATAAAAGTGATATAACAGAAGATATGAATACTCTAAAGAATACAGTAATTGAACAAACTCGTAGAAAATATAATACATTAAATTATTTTAAAAAAAAAAGATATAAAGAAATCATATATTATTATTTTGTAGAAGGGTGGCGCAGAGGTAGCGTGTTGGGCTCATAACCCAAAGGTCGGAGGTTCGAAACCTTTCCCTTCTAACCTAAAAAATTATTTATAAATAGATAAGTTTATAAATAATATATTTGTAATGATATAATATTTTTATTTTACACTTTTTTCTTATTTAATATGGGTATTTTACACCTTTTCTCATTTAAAATGCCCATTATTAATCTAATTTTTCTATCCAATTAGTCATTTTACACCTTTTCTCATTTGAAACGCCCAAGTTTTCAGCAAACCACATAATCATTTGCTTTTGGGATTATATTGCTTGGGTCGTGATGAAATAAGGTTGGAAGATTACTCCTCCTGTAAAATCAATAGTAAGGGGTTTCACCTTACGATGGTCCAACTTAACCCAGTAAATACTGGTGAAGGACGAAATGAGTAGCAATTGTAATATGTTTTGTTTGTCTTCAGGACTCACATATTACTGCTAAACAACCATTACTGGTTGGAATACAACCCCATTTATTATCATTATTGTATATTAGTTTATTATAACTTGTTTTTATATCATTTAATATATATTATATTAATGGGCGTTTGAAATGAGAAAAGGTGTAAAAAATTATAACCTTTTAATTTATTATCACTTAAATGAATATCATATTTATTAGGTTGAATATCAATATGTTTTATATGTGATAAATTGATAATAGTAAATGAAAATTTAAGAAACTTAATCATTATAATATATATAATTTTATTTTTAAGTATTTATTTCTTTATAAAGTGGGCATTTTAAATGAGAAAAGGTGTAAATGAGAAAAGATGTAAATGTGCAAAGGTGTAAAAAGTGTATAATTAATGAAATTGTACTACAATTTCAACTTCTTCTTTTTTAATGCTTTTAGTAGCTGACACAGATAATTCTTCTCTCTTTTTACGTGTTTTTGTATTGTTATTAATAGCTTCTTTTCTTTTTGATGTGCTATTCCTTGAGTTCATATCTTTTTCAATTATATCATAATTGTCCTCAATATATTTAACAACTTTATTTTCAAGTGCCCATTTAAAAAAATTCAATTGTCCGATAGTTGTTTCAATAAATTTATCATGTTTATATGGAATACTTATTCTTTCCCAACGACAAAAAGGGTCAAATCGTTTTTTACTATAAGCTTTTAATTTTAATTTATAATCAAAATACACTTTAAATCGTTTAATATTTCCAAAAAAATCTTCAATATTATATAAAGTATAATATTTTTTAGCATAATTGGTAGCAAACCAATCAACAATTCTGAGTGAAATATTTGAATCACCAGTAATAATTTTTAACATTTTAGTTAAATTATTTTCATCTTGATAAAATTCCATTAAATTATTTAATAATAAATCATTTTGAGTTGTATATGTTGATAATGTATTCATAGTTATTTAACCTTTCTAAAACTTATTTAAGTAGTTTATTTAAAATTATATAATTATTTATAATTATTGATAATGTAATACATAATCAATTATAATTATTTTCTATATTTTGTTGTCGTTCCGTATTTGTAGACAAAGGTTTCAAAAAAGAATCTCTTATTGAGATGTCATTTACATAATCATTATTAGTCAAATAAGGATTCATATTAATTTGTGACATCATTTGTCTTTCTGCTAATTTTTTATCAGTATCTTCTCTCTTATTAAAATTTATAAACCCATTATTTAAATTATTTACTAAATCCCAACTACTTTCATCGTGATTTAAAGAACTTTCATAAGCAGTTTGTTCTATAACTTTTGTTAAATTTTCATCAATAGATTCTTTTGCGAGTCTTTTAGATCTTTCGTAGTTCTCTCCTTTGGTCCATTTCCACTCAATAATTTGCTGTTTCATTAAAATATATTACAATAAAGTTTAATTAAAATAAACTTATAATTATTTACGCTTAAATTATTTTTAAGTAATTGATTTAACAATATTTAAATTTTGAGAAAATAAAAATTTATCAATTGTTCGTTTTCTTCTTTTTATATTACAACTCAAACAAGATATAACAAAATTATCTTTGTTATGCCCTTTATTGTTATCAATTCTATCAACTGACCATTGATATGTTTCTCTCACATTGTCATATAAAATAAACATTTCACAATTACAATAATAACATTTCATTTTACATTCTAATAATTTATCTATAACAGATTGAAAGTCGATAAAATTTGAAATATCAAATAGATTTTTGTAAATATCTTGTTGTTTATAATTACTTATTTTTTTCTCTAATTCTTGTTTCATTAATAATTGTTCCTTAAATAGAAATTCAGAATCGTTATAAATTTCTTGTAAATAATTTAATTGTATATCAAATGTTAGTTTTTTTTCAGATAATTCGTGTTTGTTCATAAAAACCCGTTTTGTTGGTTCTTTTTTTTCTCGATTAGCTAGTTTTATCAAGTACCTATTATTAGTTCCAGTTATTTTTATAGATTTTGCGTCATTACTCATAATTAGATATATAGATATTATAAAATAAATTACTTAAATGTTATTTTATAAAAAAGAGTTAAACTCATAAGTATAAATATATATATATACTAATGAGCATAGAAGAAATTACAGAAAAAAATGATGAATGTTTAGAACTTAAAAATATAAAGTACAAAACTATGCTTTTAAGTGGCATTCCAATTAAAGAAACTAAAACTTCAAATAATTTATTTAATTTAGATAAATTTTTGGAAGATGAAAAAACTTTAAATGAAAATGAACCTTGGTGTAAATTAAATAAAACAGTAAAAACCAAAAAGTTAATAGAATTTGCTTCTTATTATAAAAATGAAAACAATTTAAATGAGAATGATGAACAATTATTAATTAGTTTTTTTAAAGATTGTTTAGATAGGAAAAAATTACAAAGGGTAAAAGATGTTGTATATGATAAAAAAAATGGTTCAGTTAAAGAAATTCCAGCTTTAAGTTATATAAAAGAAAATAAACATTTTACATTTAAGAATATAAATAAACGCATATCAACTTTGAAATCTTTAACACCTAAAAAAGTGAATTCTACAATTAAAAATAAAATTATTACACAAGAATTGAATGATTCAGATTCTGATGATACAAATTAATATTTGTTATTACAATATAAATAATTAAACATATATTATTATAATGACAACTTACATTAATGATTTGGAAGAACTACAAGACATTTTAGATTATTTGGTTATTGAAGATTTACCATCTATATTTGATAATAACAATATTTTAGATTTTATAGAAACAATTTTGTATATTATGGAAGATTATATGAATGAAAACCCAACACTTATATCTGAACCAAATTTTGAAGAATTATTTTTGGAAGATATTATGAATTTATTTTATGAACAATTTGAAAATTTTATATATTTTGATAACCTTATTGAAGATGATATAAATGAAATAATACAGGAAGTATTCGTTATTTTTATGAATTGTTTTTATCCTGAACGTTCTTTAAATGTTAATACTATAAACCAATACACAAATTTAACAGATGAGATTAATGAAAGTGAAAATATATTTGAAAACACTAATGAAATTGAGAGAAAAAATATAATTCAATATAAAATTGAAAAATTAAAAAATATTCCACAACCTGAACAACGTACACAAGAATGGTATGAGTTTAGACATAATTTAATTACAGCTAGTAATGCCTTTAAAGTTTTTGAAAGTCAATCAATGGTTAATCAAATTATTTATGAAAAATGCCAACCTATTAATGTAGAAAAAACAGAACAATTCAAAATGGTAAATACAAATACTCCTTTTCATTGGGGACAAAAATATGAACCATTATCTGTAATGATATATGAATATTTAAATAAAACTAAAGTAGGAGATTTTGGTTGTATTCAGCACGAAAAATATAAATTTTTAGGTGCTTCACCAGATGGAATTAATATTGATAATAAATCAAATAAATATGGCAGAATGTTAGAAATTAAAAATATTGTTAATCGTGAAATTAATGGTATTCCTAAAAAAGAATATTGGATTCAGATGCAATTACAAATGGAAGTTTGTGATTTGAATGAATGTGATTTTTTAGAGACCAAATTCATTGAATATCCAAATTATAACGTTTTTTGTGAAGATAAACTAATTACTGATAATAATGAAATTGATGAAACAAAAACATCAGATGGTAATATGAAAGGTGTTATTATATATTTTATTTCAAAAGAAGGAAAACCTTTTTATGTTTATAAACCGCTTAATATAATTCACAAAAAAGATATTGAAAAATGGGAAGAAGAAACATTAGATTTGTATCAATCTGATAAATATAAATATGTGTTTGTAAGTTATATTTATTGGAAATTAGAAAAATTAAGTTGTGTTTTAGTATTAAGAAATGAATTATGGTTTAAAAATAATATTAAAACTATTGAAAATGTATGGAATATTATTGAAAAAGAAAGAATCACTGGTTACGAGCATCGTGCTCCATCAAAAAAAACAAAAACTTTTCAAACTCCTATAATACAAGAATATTTTTCAAATACAGGTTGTTTAATAAATTTACGATGAAAAATTAAAATATAATTTCTTTCATTTTTGTATTTTTCAACCGTTCAAGCTTTTTGTTTGTTTAGTTTCCATATTAGGTATAGTTTGTTGTTCGGATTAAAATATGGGTTGTTCTAAATCTGTTGTATAATAATTAATGCGTGTTCCAGATTTTGAATTTACTGGTTGTAACGGATATGTGTAATTACTTTCCAATTGTTTTTCTTTATATAATGTTTGACACATACTAGATGGCATACATGTTCCTTCATCAGGATTATTAGAATATTTAATATTATTTGTGATTTGAGCATAAGAACCTACTTTAAAAATAGGATAATGCCACCAAATATCATAAGCAGTATTATTTGATATTTCTTTATTACCAGTTAATGAATAACTATCTTGAACTAATAAATTATCTGTTGCGATAGGATATTCTCCTTTGGCACCTGCTAAAGTATAATTTGAATAATTTTCAGTAATAGATTTTGACATATTAAAAAATAATGGCAACCCTAATGATAATATTATAATAATTAATAGTAAAAAAAAACTTTTCATATATATATTATATAATTTAAATTTTTTGTATAAATTATATTTGTAAAAACACTTAAAATTATAATTTTAAATAATATAATAATGGAAAATAATGGTGATATGCTTGTAACTAAAAGAAGTGGTAAATTTGAAGACATGTCTTTTGATAAGATATTGAATCGTATAAAAAATTTGGGTCATGAAGTTAATATTCAACTGAATTATTCTTCTTTAGTAATGAAAGTTATTGACCAGTTATATGATAAAATAGAAACAACAAAAATTGATGAATTAGCAGCAGAACAGTGTGCTTCATTATCTAGTTCGCATCCTGATTACGCAATTTTAGCATCAAGAATTGTAATATCAAATCATCAAAAAAACACAAATGAATTATTTACAAATGTTATGAGTAATTTATACGTATTTAAAGATATTCATGGAAATCATAAACCATTAATTTCCCAAAAATTATATGATTTTACATTAAAAAATTTAAATAAAATAAATGAAATGATATGTTATGATAGAGATTATTTGATTGATTACTTTGGTTTTAAAACATTAGAAAGAGCATATTTATTTAAATTAGGAAATAAAATTGTAGAAAGACCACAACACATGTGGATGCGTGTAGCAATAGGTATTCACGGAGATATAGATAATAATGAACATAGCTTACATTTAATAAAAGAATCTTATGATTTAATGTCTCAAAAATATTTTACACACGCAACACCAACACTTTTTAATGCTGGAACACCAAGACCACAATTAAGTTCATGTTATTTAATTGCTATGGAAGATGATAGTATTGATGGTATATTTTCTACATTAAAAGATTGTGCTCATATATCAAAATGGGCAGGAGGTATTGGTATTCATGTTCATAATATAAGAGCAAAAGGAAGTCACATTCAAGGAACAAATGGTTCATCAAATGGTTTAGTACCAATGTTAAAAGTTTTTAATGATACCGCTAGATATGTTGATCAAGGAGGTAATAAAAGAAATGGTTCTTTTGCGATTTATTTAGAAACTTGGCATGGCGATATAGAAGCTTTTTTGGAAATGAAAAAAAATCATGGTGATGAAGAATTAAAAGCACGAGATTTATTTTATGCTCTTTGGATTTCAGATTTATTTATGGAAAGAGTAAAAAGTAATAAAAAATGGTCTTTATTTTGTCCTCACAAATGTCCTGGTTTATCAAATGTATATGGTAAAGACTTTAATGACCTTTATGAACTTTATGAATCAGAAAATAAAGCATTAAAAGTTGTAAATGCTCGTGATTTATGGTTTAAAATCCTTGATGCTCAAATGGAAACAGGAACTCCATATATTGTTTATAAAGATGCCGCAAATAATAAATCAAATCAAAAAAATCTTGGAACTATAAAATCATCTAATCTTTGTACTGAAATTATTGAATATTCTGATAAAACACAAACAGCTGTGTGTAATTTAGCATCCATTGGTTTGCCTACATTTGTAAATAAAATAACTAAAGAATTTGATTATCAGTATTTACATTATGTAACAAAAATAATTACAAATAATTTAGATAAAATTATTGATGTAAATTTTTATCCTACTGAAAAAACTGAAAGAAGTAATAAATTACATAGACCAATTGGTATTGGTATTCAAGGATTAGCAGACACATTTATTTTAATGGATATACCTTTTCATTCTGATAAAGCTATTGAAATAAATAAAAAAATATTTGAAACAATATATCATGCTGCTTTACAAAAAAGTAATGAAATAGCAATTTTTCGCCAAAATAATTTAAAAAAAAAATATGAAGAACTAAAACAAAATTTTAAAACTAATACTTGTTTAGATTATAAATCGTATTATTGTAAAGATTTTATTTCAAAAGAACTTGAATTAAATGTAGATTTATGTGGTGCTTACAGTTCATTCTCTGATTCACCAGCATCAAAGGGTATTCTTCAATTTGATATGTGGGGAATTACACCAAGTAAAAATTATGATTGGGATGAAATTAAAAAATCAATACAAAAATATGGATTACGAAATTCACTTTTAGTAGCTCCTATGCCAACAGCTTCTACATCACAAATTTTAGGTTTTAATGAATGTTTTGAACCCCTCACAAGTAATTTATATAGTCGTCGTACATTGGCAGGAGAATTTGTAGTAGTTAATAAATATTTAATAAAAGAACTAATTGAATTAGGTGAATGGAATGAAAAAGTAAAAAATAATATTATTGCTAATAAAGGTAGTGTTCAACAATTAACTAATATTTCTCAACATATACGTGATAAATATAAAATAGTATGGGAAATACCTATGAAACATCTAATTGATATGGCAGCTGATAGAGGTGCGTTTATTTGTCAAAGTCAAAGCATGAATCTTTGGGTTGAAGACCCTACTTATAATACTTTAACATCCATGCACTTTTATTCTTGGGATAAGGGTCTTAAAACAGGAATATATTATTTGAGACGAAAGGCAAAACATCAGGCACAACAATTTACAATTGAACCAGAAATTAATACAAAAACATTAGGTGAAACAAATGAAACAAATGAAACAAATGAAACAGATGAAATTTGTGAAATATGTTCAGCGTAGTTAATTTTTTTTTATTTGATTTTTTATATTGCTTTTTTTTTACACTTTTGGACATGTAAAACGCCGACTTTTTCGTTAAAAAATACAAAAATGTAAAATCAATTTTGATGGTCTTACTTTTTCCTTTTTCTCACTTATATATTTACTAAATATATAAATGAGTTTTTTATTGGATAATAAAAATAAATGAAATAAATAATATTACTGATATTAGTAGCAATATAACTTGTATTATTGAAGAAATGGATTTAACCAAATTAACTAAAACAGAACTTTTAGAGAAGTGTGAAGAACTTGGAATTAAAAAGTGCAAATCAAAAAATAAAGGTGAATTAATTGATTTAATAAATGTTACCCCTTTTCTCATTTAAAACGCCCATTATTGCGTTAAAATCACCTAAAAATAAATAATAAATAATATATATAAATGTTAAACATCATTCAAAATATTCCGAATGTTAATACATATCCGCTTACATATGTATTTGAAAATATGAAATTACAACATAAACCAAACACGTTATGGTTAGAGTTTGGTGTAGCAAGTGGAAATACTATTAATTATATTTCAAAATTTACAAATGATAAAGTGTATGGGTTTGATAGTTTTGAAGGATTGCCTGAAAAATGGAGGGATGGATTTGATAAAGGAGCTTTCAACCGAAATGGTAATTTACCGAATGTTAATACTAACGTTGAATTGATAAAAGGTTGGTTTAACAAAACATTACTCAATTTTATACAAACACATAATAAAAAAGTTTCATTTATTCATATGGATGCTGACTTGTATAGTTCTACAAAATATATATTTGATGTATTGAAAGATTATATTGATACAGATTGTATTGTTGTATTTGACGAATTAGTAAATTATCCAGGTTTTGATGGAGATACAGGAGAACTTAAAGCATTTTATGAATTTATTACAGAAAATAAAGTAGATTATGAATGGATTGGAATGAACGGAACACTTGGAAAACTTGGTATGTATGATTATTATCACCAAAATGTAGCATTAATTATTCATTCAATAAACTAATAAAATATATGTATATGTATATAATTTTCTCATCTAAAATGGGTGTGCATTTACATCACTATAAAGAATTTTGTCTCATTTTTCTTTTCGGTCGGTGTAATTTAACTAACACATATCATGTAAATATTTCTAAATTAAAACCATTTAATTTTTTTTGTAATTGTAAAAATAGGATATTGATATTCTTGTGGCGAAATAGAATTAATTAATTTTGTTATTTCAACATTTGTACCACAAATATCCATATCTATAGGATCACCTAATTTACAAAATATTCTTAAACAAATAATAACATCTATTATCGCATTATGTAATGCTTCTTTAGTAGGAGCATAACCAAATAATTGTTGATATGATTCAGTTAATTTAGGAAATTTAATATATTTTTTACCTAGTTTATTTACTCCCTCAATTTTACAAATATTTATTGTTTTTATTAATGTACAAGCAAAATTATTTTTTGTCAATAGATTTTCAAAATCCTCTTTTCTATTTAATCTTTTTAATTCTGCCAAAATCATTTTTTTGTCAAAATCAACATTATGTCCAACAATATATTCAGAATTATTAAAATCATTCATAAATTCATCTAATGCTGTTTCAATGTTCATAAATTTTTCAGGATTTTTAATTCTCATTCTATTTAAAATAAATAAACCTAAAGTGTTAGGATCTACACCTTTATCAATCGCATCTTGTTCTGTTGTATACATATTAGTTATCGCACTAGCACCTGAACTAATATTTACTGTAGTAGGTAAAATAATGTATGTATTAAAAATTTTTGCTGCGGTTGGGTTTTCTGTGTCATAAATAATATAACTCAATTGTGTAATGTAAGGCCACAATAATACCCAATAATCCCAATAAGTATGTGCTATATCGGTTTTTTTTTCAATTAAAGCTTTTTCTATAATTTGTTTTTCATTATAAGTTATATTTTTGGTATCACCAACTGGTCCTTTATCTGTTGTTTCAGTATCAAATACTAATATCTTAACCATTTTAATTATATTTTGTTAATATAAAATGTTATATCAACAATCATTTTTTTTTTAATTCTATTTTTTTTGTAAATAAATATAATTCTTGTAAATGTAAATATTTAGGCTTTTACATATAAAAAGTGTTGAAATATAATTTATTATACAATAATTATATAATGCCATATCAAATTACTAGATATACATACAATCAAGCTAAAAGAATAGGTGTAGAAGTAAAACCATCTACAAACAAAAGTAAAAAAATAGATGTATTTAAATCAGGAAAAAAAATAGCCAGTATTGGAGCTTATGGAATGGGAGATTATCCTACTTATATCAAAACAATGGGTTTAACTTATGCCAATAATAGAAGAAGATTATATAAAATTAGACACAATTCTGACCTACACACTAAATGGTCTCGTGGTTGGTTAGCAGATCAATTATTATGGTAAATTTATTCAAATTCTTTACAAATACCAAAACTTCGTCTATGCCAAATAGTAATACCGTGTTTTTTTATTCCATCCAAATGTTTTTTTGCTCCATAACCTTTATTTGAATCAATACCATATTTTTCTTTTAATTCTGTGTTTGATTCACACAATTCGTCAATGTATTTATCTCGTTCAACTTTTGCTAGAATAGATGCTGCCGCAATAGAACTATATTTATTATCACCTCCTTCAATAGTAATATATGATATAGTGTTTAATTTTCCAGTTTTATTATTTAATAACATAATAGGATTAAAATAATTACCATCAATTAAAAGTTGATATGAATAATCTTTAAATTCTACTTTACTTTCTGCTTTTAATTTTTTATTAAATTGTTCTCTCACCTCTAATATAGAATTACGCATAGATTTTTGTGTAGCTTGTAAAATATTAATTTCATCAATAGTTTTTTCATCTTCAAAACTTACATACCAAGCTAAAGCATTAGCTTTTATATAATCAGCAACTTCTTTAATTTTTTTTTTTGAATGAAACCTTTTACTATCTTTCATTATTGAATGATTAAAACAATCATCTTTAGGTAAAATTACAGCAGCAGTATAAACTCTTCCAAATAAAGGACCTCTTCCAACTTCATCTACGCCTATTTCATATATACTTTCATTTTCATGATAATATTTTTTCAAAGTTTTTTGTTCTTCTGCTTTTAATTTAACTATATTTTTACTTTTTTTTGGAATTATAATAATTTCTTCAAGAGTATCAGAAGAAGAATCAATAATTTGTCTACACTGATATGGACTATTCATATTCAACTATAGTATATAATTTATTATTTATATTTATTTCATTTTTAAATATAATAAAACTTTTTTCACTATATAAATTATACAATGAATACTGAAGCATTATTTCTCTTTTTAATTTTATTATTAGGTTTAGTATTAACCTCATTTTTAGGGGGTAAATATAATAAAGAAGGATTTACTGGTAATTTTTCAGGAAATTTTGTAACTACTGATACTGGAGTTAGCGGAACTGATTCAGGTCTTTTTCCTTCATCAAATAAATCAAATAATTCAAGTAATTCATCTAATACAATAGCTTATGGTTCAAATTTAACTTCTTCACCAAGTTCTAAAAACAATTATGATAATTATAATCATTATAGTGGTTCTTCAGCATCTTTAACAAATGGCAAAACATTTTATGGACCAAATGGTGACAGTATTGTTGTAAATGTTCAAAGTAATGGTTCAACATCATTAACACTAACACCTTCTTCTGGTGAAACTCCTGTTACTTTAACAACTTCTCAAAGTAATACTACTGAAGCTTACACTACATACTCAGGTAATAATGGTTCAGCTACTACTTTTTATGGTCCAAGTGGATATAGTGCAACTGTTATAAATTATAATGGTGAAAATGCTTTGTCTGTAAATACACCTAATGGTTCTAGTATTTATACTTCATCTGGAACAAAAAGTACATCTTCTTATGACCCTAATTATTCTACATATAATAATACATCTACAACTTATTATGGAACTACAGGAACGTACACACCAAATTCAACTATTAATAATGCTTACAATTCAACTACAACATATTATGGTCCAAATGGAGGTACAGCAACTCTCAATACAAATGGACCAAATACTTTAACAGTAACCATTAACGGTCAAACTACAATTTATATTGGAAAACCTAATAATTATGGATATGTTACCACTTATATAGGACCTAATGGTGGTACGGCAACTGTAGTTACCACATCAAATGGTAATAAAGCTATAAATATTGTAGATACAAATGGTAATACAATTACTTATACTACTAGTCAAATAAATACTAACCAAACCTATGGACCATTTGGTGGAAGTGCGGGGTCGGTAACTGGACCAAATGATAATACTGTTTATTATGCTCAAGGACCAAATGGTAATACTGCTTATTATGCTCAAGGACCTTATGGTAATACTGTAACTGGAACATCCAGTAATTTAAGTTATGGTACAAATTATTCTAATTCATTACAACAAGGTATTCCTAGAAACTTAATCCCTCCAGGTCAAGAAGATTTGTATATATTGAAAACTGAACTTGTTCCTCCTGTTTGTCCTGCTTGTCCAACATCTACTGCTTGTCCTAGACAAGAACCATGCCCACCATGTCCAGCATGTGCTAGATGCCCAGAACCTGCGTTTGAGTGTAAAAAAGTTCCTAATTATAATGCTATAAATAATGAATATTTGCCAATACCAATTTTAAATGATTTCTCTCAATTTGGTATGTAAAAAATAAATAAAAATGATGTTGTTTTGTGATTTCAAAAAATAAAGAAAATATACAAATAAATAATTGGTGTTTGAAATGTTAAACGGTGTAAATAAATGTAATAATTTTATTTATGTGAAAAAGTCTTATTAATTTTTTTATATATATTTTTGTGTGAAACAGTTTTATAATTTTTGTTATTTTTTTTAAAAGTGTTTTTAATTTTTGTGTTGCGTATCTTAACAGTTCTCTTTTTTTTGTTATTTTTACCACCTTTATTTATTTCTTTATTTATTTCTTTATTTATTTCTTTATTTATTTGTTCTCCTTGTTTTATTAAATTAGATGATTCTTTTTGAGCTATTGGTTTAGATAATTCTAATAATGATTGTACAACTGTTTTATCATCTTGATTTAAAACAATAACTGAATCATTATTTACTATTCTTTGATTATTAAATGAATCAATACAATTTTGTAATTTTGAACTTAAATTCATTCTATAATTATTTAAATTAGGGTCAATAATATTATCATAATTAACTTCTATAATAGAATTATTAGGTAATTCAATCATTATAAAATCTTTTTTATTACGAGCGGTGCTTAAACCATTGTATTTTCCACAAAGAGCAAATTTTTCTAATTCATTATACAAAATTATTTTTTCGTTGTCAGACAAATGATCATAATAATTTTGTAAATTTATTAATCTAACTGCTGTATCTGGGTCGCTTAAATAAGTATTTAATATATTTGATATTTGACCATTACCATTTATATCAATAACCGATATAAGTCCTTGAAAATTATTAAATAAAGAAATTATTTGTTGCTGTGGTTGTTGCTCTGGTTGTTGCTGTGGTTGTTGCTCTGGTTGTTGCTGTGGTGGTTGCTGTGGTTGTTGCTGTGGTGGTTGCTGTGGTTGTTGTTGAATTATCTTATTTTCTGCTGTGTTTCCTCCTATTTTCGCACATTTTTTAAAAATCATTGTATATGTAATAACTTGGTAAACAATATATATAGTTAGAGCAATACCACTAATTTTTAAAATTTCATATAAATTATCAAGAATTAATTTGAGTGGTTTATTAATTACATTTATTGTACTATCTGCTAGAGTACTTAATGGTTTTTCTACATTTTCAATTATTTCACTTAATCCCTCTGTAACAACACCTAATGTCCCCTTTACAACATCTCTTGCTTCTTGTTGAGAAAGTTTAGTTTGTTCTTTTGAAATATTTAATTCTGATTCTCTTCTAGCAATATCTGCTTGACTAGATTTTACAATAGATTCCGACTCAAGGTCAGCTAGTTTGGTAAGTTGTTCATTTTGTTCAGCTTCTGTTTTAGCAGCATATATTTTTTCTCTATATGTAATAGGTAAAGTTTTATCAAATAATTCAGTTAATTCAGAAATTTCATTAAAATCAGTTAATAGTTCTTGTTGTTTTATTTTAAATTCATTTTCACTTCCAAAATAATAAATAGATGTTCTTGATTGATCCATAATTTCAATAAATATTTCTGTTTTTTGAACAATATCTTGTAATTGATTTTTGTCATTTTCTGTAAGAGTACTTGTAAATCCTGAATCATTTTGTAAAATACTTATTGCTTGTTCTTTTATTCCATTTAATAATATATTTAAATGATCAAAATAAGTATGACCATCATTTGATAAAAATTGAAGACTTTTTAGTGTTCTTTCAATAAAAACTTGATTATCTTGTTGTTTTAATTCAATTTGAGGTTTAAATACTATTTCACAAAAAAATTCCATTTGTTGTTTTACTTGTCCTGATGTTATTTTTGTTTGTATATTTTTACTTGTTTTAGCATTAACTAGTATATTTGATAAAATATTTTTTTGTTTAGAAGTATAAGTATTTTCGTCTTTCGCAACTGTTATAACAGTAGTGTTTGATTGTGTTGTCTCTGTTTCTGTTGTTTCTGTTGTTTCTGGTTCATTTTTTGTTTTACTAGTAGTACTCCAACTAAAAATTTCTGACCATGTTTGACTTGTTGTTTCATCAAGTATATTTTGAGATTCGTCTAATTCTGTTGTTGAATATAAATCACCTGAAAATAAATTTTTTTGTTTCATTTTAGATACCAAACTTTTACATTGTTTTGTTACAACTCCATATACTCTTTCATAATCTTTATTTATTGTATTAACTTCAACTTTAAAATTTTCCCAAATATCTTCATCTGATTTAATAGATGTTAGTAATGTAGATAATACTGATAATAAACCATATTGTTCTTTTAGTTCTCTATTTGTTAAAAATTGCTTATTTTGTTGTTCTAAAGAAAAACTATTTGGTAATGTTATTTCATTATTTGAATTCAAATCATTTTGAGTAACTATCAAATCTTTTATCGGTTCTATCTCTAATGAATTAAGAGATGTTTCTTGATATTGAATATTTAAACTAGACAATCTTTCATCTGAATTCGTTAATAAAAATAAATTTAATAATATTATGATTAGTATAAATTTTTTTACTATTAATTTTATACTATTTTGACCACCTTTCATATTATCTTGATTTTGTAATAATTCAATCAAAGGATTTATAATCTCTTGAGTTTTTGGAGTTAATGTAACTGAATTATTAAGTAAGTATTTAAAACAATCAACATCAGTTTGTTTTATTAAAATAAATGTTGTTATGTAATTTAATAAAGTATCTTGTAAAAAAAGATCTGCAATAGTTAATTTTTTATAAAGTTCATTAATTTTTTGTGAAATATCTGTATTATTAGAATTTTTATCATCTAAACTTACAAAAGGTATCATTCTAGTTAAATAAAAGTTGTTTAATAACTCTTTTATAGTTTGTTCATTTAATTTATTATAATTATCTAAAATATAATTATGTTGTAAAACAAAATTTGTGGTATAAGATTTAAACATAATATAAAATATAAATATATTTTATTTTACTAATTTGTATTTTACTATTTTTTACTTTGTTTTACTTTGTTTTACTTTGTTTTAATACATTTTTTATCCATTCTAAAAGTGGCTCTTCTATCTTCTTGTGGAACTATATTTATAAGACATTTTGATTTTTTACCATACAAAGGCTCACTACAACCTTGTTCTTTTGTATTTTTGATAGTTTTCACTCGTTTAAAGTTAAAAACACGAGGTTTTTCTTCTGTACATCTTGACCTGAAATGTTCATATCTTTCTCTCACATCACAATATGTAAGATTAGATTTTTTTTTTAACATTTTATTAACAAGTTCGTGTAAATCATACACATATCTAGAAAATGTTTCTCTATTTTTCATATTGCACATTTGAATAGGTTTTTGTTTTAAATTATTTTTTAAATTATTTCTACAATACTTACATGGTAAAACATATTGTAAATTCAAAATAAAATCTCTATAATATTTTTTATCTTCTGAAGTAGGATTTGACGGATAATTAAAACTCATCATATGAAGATAATGCCAAATAGCAGGTCCCCACGACATTGTTAACATTCCATCACCAGAATTATAATCTTTTTTTGAAAATACTCGTTTTCTTGTTTTATTATGTGTATTTTTATTTTTACTCATTTCGCCCATATATAAAAACATACAAAATTTTATTTACAATAAAATAAAATAAAATAAAATAAAATAAAATACAATAAAATAAAATAAAATAAAATAAAATAATTATTTATTATGGAAGAACTTTTATTCACTGAATCAACTAAAACAATTTGTACTTGTACATTTATTTCAATTTTGTTAATTATACTTTTTATAATCAGTCCTTTAAGCAACTTTTTTAAAACATCTTTTTTAATGAAAGTATTAACAATTGCTATTCTAGTATATACATTTTATTTAAATACTAAACAAACTGATAATCTTAAAAGTATTCAGAATTTATCTAGACTGCCAGAAATTTTAAATCAATTAAATATAAATATTATATCTAGTTATATCTTTACAGTTTTTATAGGATTACTAATTATTTTTGTTATAAAAAGTTTTTTTTAGATATTTTATTGTGTTAGCATAAATGTTTTATGAAGAAAATGAAAATTCAACATTAAAAAATGAATAAAAAAGTTTGTATCAAACAAAATGGTTGGTGGTTGTAATTACATGGCGTTTGAAATGTAAAAAAGTGTAAAAAACTTTATGTAAAATGTGTATTGAACTAAATGTATTTATTTATAATTATTTTTGAATATGTATAAGAGTCATTTTTGTTTATTGAATTATCTTTAGAAAATTTTTTTTTAGTATCAAAAATTTTTTTGTAATAAATTATATCATTAACAAAATCTTTTTTGTTAATAATTAATATTTTTCCGTCTAAACTTCTAAAAATCATTTAGTAATTATGTTTATATCTTTAAATGATATTCGTTTAAAATTATTGTTAATTTATTTGTGTTAATATATATATGAACAGATTTGTTAATTTTAATATGGGTGCTGGTAATTCATCAAATAATAATTTATATTCAAAAGTAATGTCTGCGAGTTCTAAAATGAGTATGACTTCAATTTTCATAATATTAGCAATAATTTTATTTAGATTTTCGATTTTACTTACAATTGTATTAAGTTTTTGATTTTCAGAGTCTTTGAAGTTGCTTATATTTTGTCTGATTTTATTAATATTATTGCTTGAAACAGGT
>Ga0209084_1001610_pt1 | contig 18617 bp, 16 predicted proteins | sample C_130820_MF_Meta_FD_187309 | JGI IMG/M metagenome (GOLD analysis project Ga0209084, IMG submission 187309) | Freshwater microbial communities from Lake Croche, Canada to study carbon cycling - C_130820_MF_MetaG (SPAdes) (version 2) | ecosystem: Environmental > Aquatic > Freshwater > Lake...
CCTCGATTATTTCGAGGCGGGATTTTGTGTTTGAATTTTGCAGGGCCAACCAATTATTTCGAGGCGGGATTTTGTGTTTGAATTTTGCAGGGCCGACTACTTACATTCACTTTACAAAGAATATCCAAGCCTTCGCAAGCTGACTGACGCCAACGCTAGAGATGAGTCGATCAAGTGCAGGTCATTGGGCGAGGCACCCGAGCCTCCCGAATTCGCAATAGGTAATTCGGTGCAGGCCAGAATCACCGTCGTGACGCCTTGCCTAGACAACGTTAGCAGGAGCACTTTCATTGCACCACTTGCCCGTTCTATATCGCCTCCTTTGACATCTTTAATGATCTGATCCACGATGTTTTGCTTGTCCTCACTGAGAGCTACAACATCAAAGCCAACGGCAGCCAGACGCAGGCTGTAGATACCGGCCTTCACTGTTCCGCGTGTCGCCAAGACGGCAATCGACTTTATGGGGGACTCACTGAGTTGAAGCTCTTCAATGGTTGCGTCGGCAATGTGCAGGATAGGTACGTGACAAGCAGCCTGCATTTGGTCAAACCAATAGTGACTGGTATTACAGGGGATGACAATGTGCGACACGCCTTGTGCAGCAAGCCAGGCTACGCCCTTAATCAGGTAAGTGACGGGACCGTCATTTCCAACCTTGATGGCCGCGCTACGATCAGGAATACCGGGCTGACTGACGGTAACCCAAGGTAAGTGGTCCTGGTCACAATTTGCTGGTGTTAATCTGGTTAGTTTTCCCAGAAAATCAACCGTGGCCAACGGGCCCATGCCACCGAGAATACCTAACAAGGCCTGCTGTTGAGTGTCCATCATAATGCCCGTGCCGTCTTTGGATATACTTTTTGCTCTTTGCTGCTTAGAGGCGTTATCAATGCTACCAAGGCATTGATGGAAAGAACTAACAAAACCGTGCGAAAAGTGTCACAAATAGGTTCCACGGCAACAAAGAGCACGAGAGCCGCTTCAAATGGCAAACCCAAAAGCGAGCATACGATGGTCGTTTGCGAAATGGTCACGATTCCGTTCATGCCAGTAGATGAGAAACCAGCTATAAGAGAAGCGAACAGAATTAGTGCATAGTCCATGAGTACTAGGTCACGCCCATACAACTGTGAAATAAATACTGTGGCCATACAGTAGTACAACACTGGCCCGACCCGGAAAAGCGCAGTACCAAGTGGCACTAAAAGCTCGGTAATCAGCTTGTCAAAGCCAAGCTTATCAACCATTGCAATCATCATAGACGGCATACAGGAAGCACTGTTGCGCGTCGCCACGGCCAGAAAGAAAGGCCCTTCCTGCGAGGCCACACTAACTGACAAACTGGTGCCCGATTTGAACCAAATGATGGCAATACAGACCACCAACAGCATTGCAGTCACTACACCAAAGGCAATGATGAACTGCACCATAACCTTAAACGGCTCAAACCCAGTATTAGCAATTTGGTCTGCGGCCAGCGAGAACGACGCAATGGGCAATAAATAGAGTAACCACGTAGTGAGCTTTTGGCAGGCTCTAAAAATAACCTCACAACCCTCAAGAAAGCCGCTGCCAGATTTGGTAGGTGAAGAGGTTAGTGCGCAACCGAACATCAGGGCGAACACGAGAGTCTTAAGCGTGTCACCGAGCGATAGGGCGCTGAAAATATTGCTGGGAATCATTCGTAAAAACAGCTTTATCAACATGCCATCTTGCTTCACCGAGCTAACCGTGGATAACAAATTAATGCTGGTTTCCACACCAGTAACATCCGATTGCACCAGCCGTCCGAATGACTGCATGGTGCTCCGGTCCATATTGGTTCCTGGAGAAAATACATACATGTACCCTATACCGACAATACCCGCCAACGCCATGCCTGCGAACAGATACGCCACAACTCGCTTCACATATTTGGAGGTCAAGGAGTTGGTGGCAAGCCGGTTGACACTGACAATGACCGCCGATATCAAGAAAGGCAAAATCACCATCTTTAACAAGTCGACATAAATATCTCCAAGAAACTTTAGCCCACTGGCTATGCCCGGTGCATAAATGCCAGTGGCCACTCCAAGTGCAATCGATGCAACTATAGTGATCGGATTAGTCGCGAATTTTTTTAATTCCATATGAGTTTCTATTAATCAGTTGAGAGACTTTTCGTACTTAGTCAGAATTTGCTCTGACGTGTATTTGATATTTTTCTGTTCGAGATACAAATTCAAGAAATTCAGCAACAGTAAACTATTGCTGTTAACGGCAATCCCAATAGTGTCTTTTACATCTTCTATCATCACAGAACGTACTGTCAGTACCAGGTCTGGGTTGACTTTAAAGACGCGTTTTACTTCAAAAGCATCCCGGTAGGCTGCAGTTACCTTGCCCCTAGTGACCGCATCCACTAACTCGTTCCATGTAACAAATTCAACGAATTTGGCTCGTGGGAAGTAAGTCTTAGCGTAGCCAACAAACGATGAGTTGGCGATTACGCCAATGGTGTCGCTATAGGTTTGCATTACTTCAAGCACCGATCTTCCCTCGGCTATTTGTGCAAATTTCAGCCGATTGATTAGCAAGGCGTGAGGCAATGTTATGTACGGGTTGCTGAATAAAACAGTTTGGGCGCGCACTAGCGTGCGGCTAATTTTTGCTGCTGACATGTCAGCCTTGCCGTCAGCGACGAGCTTCACTGCATCATTGAAACTCTTGCCCTCGCGGTTGAAAACCACCTCCACTCCCAAAGCCTCGGCGATTGACTTGGAAAGATCAATATCCAACCCTCTAAGCTCACCTTGCTCCTCAAAAAAGAAGGGCGGGTTGCGTAATTGCGGAATCGCCACCACCAATCTACCACTGGTCTTGATTTCCGCGATATCGCGGGCATGACACGTATTATTTCCTACGAAAAAAAACACTAAAGCTGCTATGCCCAAGGTGAACCAAGAGCGTAAGCATGAGTATGCAGATGACATTACATTTATCCTAAAAATCATGGCCTTAGTATAGCTTTAATTTGTGGCCGAGCGCTTGCCATTATGCCCGACGGCAGTATGGTGCCCTCGGTATTTGTACCTCCCAGCAAGGCGCTGCCCATTTCGGCACCGGTCAAATCTGCGTTACGCAGATCAGCATTAGTCAGGTTCGCGCCAGTCAAATTCGCACCGGTAAGGTTGGCACCCTTTAGATTCGCGCCTGACATATTGGCAAAGGCAAGATCGGCACCAGAGAAATTAACCCCCCCCATTTGTGCGAGGCCCAGTTCTGCCGATGGCAAGTGCGCCCCACTGAAATTGGCACCTGTCAAGTTGGCGTTTGTGAACTTCGCCCCTCTCAGCCGCGCTTGGCTGAAGTTACTGCCACGCAAGTCGCCGCTTTTGAAACTGGCATCTTCGCCAAATGCAAAAACGAATCTAGATTGACGTAAGTCTGCAGTAGACAAGTCTGCAGTGGACAAGTCTGTCGCATCAAAATTTGCGCTATTCGCCACCGCCTGTTGAAGGTTGGCACCAATCAGAGTTGCACCAACGATGCTGGCAGATGACAAATTAGCGTGACGAAGATTGGCTCGAGACAAATCTGCACGCTCAAGGTTGGAATCTTCTAGGTTTGAACTTTCCATGATGGCGTCAAGAAGTCGGGCGCGATGCAAATTAATATTAAACATGTATGCGCCTCGCAAATCTGCGCTTCTGATCGCAATAGCTGAGGCATTTTCGTATCTGAGATCACAACGGGCGCATGCCCCTCCAGCCCGGAAGCTTGCAACGTCATTAGGGTCGCCAGCGTGAGCTAAACCTGTAATTATTATCGCTGTGCAGCCCATAGCAAGGTAACCCATGGTAGGCCTGAAGGACTTCAGATTGCGGTTCATGGGACTCTCTTTTGTAGGGCACGCAAGGCACCTGAGTGTAGAGGTACAGCAAGTTGACTCACTTCCTTCACATCCAGCAATACCATGCTGGATAAAGCGATTTGCTTGGATTGCAGTCCTTTGTATTGGTCGGCAATTAACTTCGAGACTCGGAAGATGGCTTCTTCATCTACACCTGAGTTAGTGAACAGTAGATTTCGCATACCTAAGGTCGCGACCTCTCCCTGCTCAATGCCGTACATACCCGCAGGGATAATCATGGGTCGTAGCCACTGATTTTTCAAAATCATTTTCTTTATAATCTCAGGTGGGACATCCCTAAACTCACCACCGCATGCTCTCAACTCTCGGTACTGTGGTGCTGGATGAGCCAGCGCGTTGATAATGACGTCCACCTTTCCTTCACAAAAGGCTTCAATGGCTTCGGTTGGCTGCAAATACGTAGCTCCCGCTAAATCTGACTCTTTCAAATTCATAGCGTTCAAAATTGCTATCGCATTGGTGCGGTCGCCTGAGCCTTTATTGCCAATATTCACAATCCCTTTTCGAATTTGAGACAGGTCTGCAATACCCGAAGCTTTTCGAACCATAATGGCAATTGGCGTGTTGTGCAGGGGAGCCACAGCCCGTAATAGCTGCCCTCCGATGACCGAGCCGTTACTATAGGCTTGTGCAAGAAGATCTTCTTGGCTCAAGCCCAACTGCAGCGAGCCATGGGCCACCGCATGAATATTGAATACCGATCCGGCTGAGTCCACCGGAACACATCGAACCAGTGTGTTCTTACGTTCCGAGTTTATCGCTTCACACAAAGAATTGGCAATTGGTACAAAGGACCCACCTGCAGGTCCTGCCCCTAATTGCACAAGCTTATCTTGGAAGTCGTCACGCTGACTAGACTGTGCCTGCACTTGGCAGCATACTAAGGCAAATCCAAGCGATATGCTTATGGGCAACCAGTGTGAACGCCTGATTCTGACAATTTTCATAGTGGACTTGTATCTGCTAGTGATGACCTGAATAACTTGTAGCCAGTTACGGTAGCAAGTTCAGCTAGTTTTCATAAGGCGCGACCATACGCGAAACCTCGGATAGTGTGTCCATTTATTGCCCTGGCGGTTGTGCTTTGTTTAACCCTAGACAAACTATTTGCCTGATTGTAGATGCAATCATTATTATTCTTCCGTTATTTATCTGCATTCCGTCGCTTCCGAACATGTACTTCTCTTCATTTTATAACATACTATTGAATTTCGAGAAGTACAACGTAATCAGCACACGCAATGCCACTCAAGAAAAGTACTCTTGGACCTGTTCCAAGAGTACTTGACTGCTCATTTTCATGAGGTTCAGATCAATTTCGGGCTATCGCGAGCCTTCGTTTCGGGTATCACAAGAAGGAGGGCAGGTCCTACTTTTTGTTCTTTTAAAACGAGCCAAAAGCGAGCCTTTTTGGTACCGCACAAGAGCAACTTCAAGGCGCTGGGTTGAGTTTTTCCTTGTAGCCGATGCTGTTCCAATGATCAACCGCAGCAGCATAGTCGTTGCCAAATTTAGCCTTCAGATCAGGGTAACGATTTAGGTATGCCTGCACACTAAACTTTTCCGAAGATTGGTTTCCAGCGGCAATGCCCCGAGTAAGCCAATGTTCTTTGGCCTGTTCGCGTGTGAGCCGCGGCAGGTAGGGAGTACTGTATTTTTTGCTGTAGTAGTCGGGGTCAAGAACATCCAGCCTTGCGTTTGGCGCAACCAAAGGCGGTGCGGGCTGGGAAGCACCAGTCACCGAGCCGCGCCACATAACCTGTGTCCACCCCGGCTTCAGTGTGGCATTTGCGGTGCTACCAGGAAGAATTGGGACGCCAACACCAACCGACAGGCTTGGTATCTGACAAATCGCATCAATCTGGTTTTTCAAATGGTTTATTATGGCACTAGGGTTGCCAGAAAACATCTCTTTCCAGTTGCGTCCAAAGTCCATCAGAAAATCTTCCGATAATGCCCAGCTTGTGCCGACGTTAACAGGACCGAGCGTACCACTAAGGCCTTGTGTGATGCCTTGCGCGTCCCACGAACTTCCCGGGCTCCAGGTAAAGTCGATCTGAATTTCGGCTCCGGGTACAAGGTCCGCCGTGCCCAGCGACACCTGCGGTCCGGCGTTTAAGGTGAATGCCATGTTGTGGGGTGGAAATGTATCCATGGCGTAACCTGCGGAGATATTAACACCGGCGGCGGATTCGATTCCTAGTCCAACACTCAATGTGAAGTTGGACTTATAAGCGTTGCCTGCCAATGCTAAACCGTTGGCGGTGATGAGTCCCAACGCGGTACCGACTAACTTTATGTCACTAATGGTTTGAGCATCCGGATTACTATTTCGCATCAGGCTATTGGTTATTCGGTACAGAGCCGCTTTCTCATTGGCGCCAAGTCCCTTGATCTTGTTGTCAAAAGGTGCTATTTTGCCGACGTTGTTTGCAAAAGCTGCTTTGCATCTATTTGCCATGTAGATCGGCAATTCTGAAAGAGAGTCCGCAACAAGCGTCAAATAAGGCATGACGTCTGAATAAGCCCGCTCTCCCAAGTCCCTGGCTTTACTATAAGTTCGTGCCATGTCTTTTTTTAGGACGCGCAATTGGGCATTGGTGATCGCGGCGCTGTCCTTCGCCATACGGTCCATATAGCTCTTGAAACCCATTGCCTGCGATGAAGCGTCGGCGGCAACAAGATTGGCAAAACCAGCGCCCTGGGCCAGGCCACTGTAAGTTTCTATAAGTGCGTCAGTCGTGTAGCCCTTTGCAGCTGCTGCGGCAGCATTGGCATAGCCGGCCGCTTCTCTTTGGACAGCATAGTATGCTTTTTGGGCTTGCTCGAGTTCTTGTTTTGCAATCTCAAAGCTCCCCTCTGCCTGTCTTACCGAATCAAGCGTTGCACTAATACCGGCGTTTTTGATGTCAGCTTCTAAATCTATAGCTGCACGCATTGAGCTGCCAACCAAACCACGACCCCCGTCAACAACAGTACTGGCAATGTCATTAGCTAGGGCGCTACCTGCATTAATTCCTTGCTGTACACCTTTCCCCACCTCTCTCTCCACTTTTTTGAACTCCTTTTTTATGGCTTTAAATATGTTAAAGGCGCTAGCGTCGATAGAGACAGTTATAAGGCACATTGCTGCGCTTAGGGCAATTAGCCGCCCAGTAGTTAAAAAAGAATTTTTCATGTTGAAATCCTGTGTTTTTTCAATATCTATATTGAGTAGCTATTTATTATTCAATGACCCGTGTCCAAGTGTCTACGAAATTCTGGTATCCGTAGCGCTCGCTGGGTCTGAGATCGAGTGTCCAGCAGCCATCAGGTGCCGTGCACACGAAAGAACCTCCCCCCGCGAAATATCCAAAACTATGAGGCGACGCGAAAATCTGAGAAACATAGGAAACATAAACACTGGAAGTATTTGGCATGTTGCAAGTTGCCTTTGCAGCGCATTTAACCCCATCGCGCCGAATTTCTTCTTGAGTAATAACTATACAAACTTTATGACTATCAGGTGCCGGGTCTCCATAAAAATATTTCGGTGTGCATTCGGAATCTGGTCTCCCACTCCAATCAAAAACATTACTTCCATTAAGATTTGCACGAAGAGAACTTGTCGCACGCCATCTCTTTTGGCCATCGCCGAACAAAACAATGGAGTCCGGATTCAATGCAATACGGCTTTGCTCTGTAAAATATCTACCTGCCCAGGGTAATTGCACCAGCTGTTGAGAAATAATGTTCTCACGAGAAGCTACATCTGCGAAAACCTGGTTCACGGTCTTAATTTCATCTGGGGTTTTTCCTTGGAGATATGCCTCACGCACACGGGCGTGCGCCAAATACGCGATGTAATTCGGTCGATGACTTACCATTGGTCCAGATCTCCACCATGTATCAAAATATAACTCTTTGGGGCGTCGATCTTGTTCCGCCATTGCGTTGGATACATTCGTGACGTCCGCTAGTCGGTTTTTGATGACATTAAGGTTAAATTGTGCTGGTCCGACATTCAGTTTAAGTGCTTCTTGATACAAGGGATTTAGATTTTTGAAACCGTCACTGTTGAATAGATTGTTTCTGTTAGTTATTGAAACTGTTTTTGCTCTGTCAAAATTATTCTGTGAGGTATCCATTGCACGTTTACGAATACTCAAACATTCTAAAGTTGATTTCCCTATACAATCAAAGTTTGGTATTTGCGCCACTGTAGGCATTGTAGTAAAAGTGATAGCGAATGCCACGATGGCACTACTCAAAAAATTAGTTGCTCGATTCATAGAATGGTTTTCCATAGGTGGTGTAAGAAGAAATTTTAAATGCGCTGCGTTTCATGGCCTTAAATGTGACAAGCGGACTTGTTCCAAGTAAGTGTGTAATTAGAAAATTCTCTTCATATTGGAGTTAGGCAGATTGGCGCTTTCAAGAGAGGTTCAGTTGGGGGTTGGTTGAAATTCAAATCGACGTTCAAGCCTCCTAGTAATACAAAAAACCTAAGGCCTGCTTTAAGCGCGAACGGGTGCTGTCCATGCGGTCCCAGGCTTCTAGGGTTACATCGCCGGTGCGAAATTCACGGTACAGGTCAGCTGCGTTGAGGTGGTGAAATACCGATGCCAAGTTAGGATAGGGCTTGAACCAGTCGCTGTAGCGTGCTCGTAAAACGTCCATGCTGGGGGTGAAGGGGTCGGCAGGCGCCTTTGCAATTTCCGCCTTAGACTCCTCTGACAACCAGGTGTAGCTGGCCGGTCTTGGTGTGATCAGGATCAGCACCGACTTCTGGTAATCGGTCCTGGCCTGCTTGGAGAAAAAATACTGCCAAAAAGGAATGTCTTGCAGCCCTGGCACTCCGTCGCGCGTATTTGTCGTTTCCTTCTCGCTTAGCCCGCCCAAGATTAGCGTGTCACCCATGCGCATCACCACATTGGCGTTGGCCAATATCTCTGATATCTCTAGCTTGTAGGTAAAACCGATGTCTGAGCTGGGCGGCTTAAGAAATGTGCGAGAGGCGTCAATGGTCAACTTGATCATGCCGTTGGGCAGGATTTGCGGCAGCACGGTAAGCTTGACGCCATAGCGTTTCTCCAACGACACGGCGCTGCCGGTCGAACCTGTCCCGCTGGAAACTACCGCCGCATTGAGGGAGGTGCCCGAGAAGAACTCAGAGCGCATGCCCTCCAGTGCCGCCAGTGTGGGGCGGGCCAGCACTTCATTGAGAGTGCTGTAGGCGTTTGCAATGTTTAGCGAATAGGTCAGCGCCGGCACCGTGATAGCGCGTGTCAGCACAGTTGTGCTGTCTGAGCCAGAAGTCTGGCTAAAGGTCTGGCTAAAGGCTGGTGTAGAGGAAGAGCCAAATTGCAGCGATAACGCGCCCAGTAGATTTACCCCCTTGGTGGTCTGTATGGTGTCTTCGGTGCGCACCATCACGACGTCTACCAGCACCATACGCGTCTCACCGCTAGACGTTGCGGTTATGGGAACCGCACCTGCGGCACCACCTCCGTAAGCACCTGCTCCACCGCCGTAACCACTACTACCGTAACCACTACTACCGTAACCACTACTACCGTAACCACCTCCCGGTGCAAACTGTGTCTTTTGCATACTTGGTGCACCGGCTGGCGAGGCCACACCGCCTGCTGTAGCCGCAGCTTCTGCACTGAGGGTGTGCGATTTGTGAAACACTCGCCAGCTCTCTACACGTTGATCGAGACGACTCATGTCTTCATCCGTGGCGCCACTGGCTAGGTAGGACCGGCGCTGGTCATCGGACTTTTGGAAATCACCACATGACGCATAAACCGCCACGCTGGACCGGAGTAGTTTGGGTTCCAGGCGGGTGTAAAGGCTTGCTACACGATCGGCCATGGTGCAGGCCGTGCTGGCGTCACCACTAAGGTAGGACGCCACCATCATGCGCAGCAACGTGTCCAGGTCAGTCGGCTTGGTCAGCAACACTTCAGCAAAGGCTGCCTGCGCTCGCACATAGAGCCGCTGCTCTGCAAAGGCCAGCCCCAGAAACTCCTGAGCAATCCAGTTATTCGGATCAAAGCGGATCGCCTGCCGATAGCCCTCGATGGCAGTATTCGTCTTGTCAGTATCACCCTGGCGCGCTTGCAGGTGGTAAATCAAGCCGTTAAAAAAGTGTAGCCAGGAGTTTCGCGGGTCGAGCTGTAGCGCCTCGTTAATAGCCTTGCTAGCCTGTGGCAGCTTTAGCTCGGAGGCCAGTTGCAAGGCGGCTGTTGCCCGAGCGAGTGATTCAGTGTCAGCCACCCTTGCTAGATCAGGGCGCAGGGAAACAATCACCTGTGCAATATTCGGCGCTGGGCCAGCGGATGCTTGGGCAGCATACAGTGGCTGATGACTCTCAGCAACTGTGACCATCGCTGCCACTAGACAGCTAGCCAGCCATCTTTTAGGAACAGGAAATACGTACCCGCGCGGAATGTTCATATTGTGATGTCATGTCATGTTGATCAAGCTGGGCAGTTCGCAGTAAGCAAAAAATATGATCATCGACGGGAAGAAAAAATCAGTAATAAAATAAACTCCGTCTTTGTTTTCATATGATTAACTCCTAGATTTCAATGAATCGGAAATAGTTCAACTACAGATTCAAGGGCGAAGTGCAACTCTGTTGAGCGAGGCCTTTAATATTTAATGAGGTGTTTTGGGTCTTTGTCGCCTCATGGCGGGCGATTCAGTTAATTTTCACGCTTATTCAACTCTTGATCAGCAGTTTTTTCCGACTTCTGTTTTAAAAAATAGTTGAATTACTCGAAAATGGTGTTTACTAAATAAATAACAACGGTTAAATGTTACATCGGAGTCTCTATCAAAGGTGACATCACGACCCGTGAAATTAGTCATGTTTGGACTAAGTGTTTACCCTAGGTCTTGGCCAAACCGATGCGATTTGGCGTTTGTGGGCCCATGGTGAGTGTGGAGTTGCGCCAGAACTTTTTTCCGACTCGCTGAAGCCGATCCAGTTGGCCTGTTCCAGCCCTACTCCTGGGAAATGCTTGGGTGGAGATTCGTATCTAAAGTGTTTTTGTGGCACCGATTGAAGTCAATGTTTCCGACATTGGCGACTTCACCGAAGTCGCCGTCATCGAGTTGCTGCTCAAGCCCGACGACACTATCAAGCACGAGCAAAGCCTGATTACCGTGGAGTCTGACAAGGCGTCCATGGAAATCCCCGCCAGCCACGGCGGTGTGGTCAAAGAGCTCAAGGTCAAGCTGGGCGACAAGGTCAAAGAAGGCTCGGTCGTGCTGCTGCTTGAAGCAGCGGGTGCTGTGGCTTCGACCGTGCCCACACCCGCGCCAGAGGCTTCGCCTGCACCAGCCGCGGCTGCTCCCGCTTCGGCCCCTGCGGCTACAGCACCAGCACCAACCGCGTCATCCTTCGGCGGCACGTCCGACATCGAATGCGACCTGCTGGTGTTGGGCGCTGGCCCCGGCGGCTATTCGGCAGCGTTTCGCGCGGCCGATCTGGGCCTGAAAGTCGTCATCGTCGAGCGCTACGCCACTCTGGGTGGCGTGTGCCTGAACGTGGGTTGCATCCCCTCCAAAGCCCTGCTGCACGTGGCCGTTGTGATGGACGAGGTGGCGCACCTGGGTGATCGGGGTGTGGACTTCGGCAAGCCGTTGGTCAACATCGACAAGCTGCGCGGCCACAAAGAAAAAGTCATCGGCAAATTGACCGGCGGCCTGGCGGCAATGGCCAAGATGCGCAAGGTCACGACCGTGCGCGGCTAAGGCGCTTTTGTGGGCGCCAACCACGCTGGGCGAGAGCATTGGCATGGCGGCTGAGGTGGCGCATGGGAGTTGCACGGATTTGCCGCCTGCGCGGAAGTAGGTCTACCTTCAATCCTCCACGACAAAGCCCGAACTGACAACTGTTTGGGCTTTGTGCATTGAAAACCCACGCTTCACAACCCGCGCCACCCGGAGCGCACGCTGCCCTGCGTCCGCCAGACCCTTCACGGATACCTTAAATGCGCCATTCTTGCCCCACCGCTTTGTCCGCGCCTGGGGTGACGGCTGCGGGCACGACAACTTCGTGGGTCCTGGGCGCTTGCGGGGTTTGCGGCCAAGGAGACGCTGGCCTACAAACACAGTGGCTTCTCGTTGGACGCCGGAGTCTGCATTCACGCTCATGACCATGCTGGCCTGGAGCGCTTGCTGCGCTTTTGTGCCCGCCCCCAGCCCGCCCCTACAGCCAAGGCGCGGTATGACTAATTTCACCTATCCATTGCCGATACAACTATCTATAGTAAAAAAACATTTATCCAAATTTTTGGATAAATGTTTTTGTTTAGCTCTTACACGACCTAGAATTTATTTGTGGCAGAAGAGCTACACAGCATAAAGCGACATGCCATATTTCCAGATTCGACAAACGACTGCAATCCTCCATTTGGTCACGGTGTTGCTAATTTCGATGTTCAGCAACCCTGTGCACGCACAAACCACCATTGCAGCCCCAGAAACTAATGCAGGTGTCGTCTTTCAGTGCGGCGCGGGTCAATTAACAAAAATTGAACTCCAGATGGACGCTTACCTGGCGGGTATTGGCATTGGCACGCACCACTATAAAAAACAATACGACTCCGAGGGTACAAGTCTAAGTTTTCAAACAGTCTTTAGTGATGACCCAACCAATACCTTGACCCTCAACCAGCGCTTGGACTTGCAGGTGGCAGACGAATTGGTGTTGCTACCGCCCATAAAGTATGCCGGACGCAACACGGCAGTAATGACCGTGTCCAAGAAGGAAATTGCACTCGCTATGATGAATCCTGGGCGAGCCACTGTGTTTGCTGGAGAGTCATGTGACTCACAAGCCTTGGTGGAGCAAATAGGAATTCGCCAAAACGTTGTTGCATGGACCGAAGTCGTGGCTTGGAAATGGCCTAATGGGGGGGCCGCTAAGTGGAACAAGAAATACTGGATCCGAGGTGACCTGCTTCTAGGTCGTAACATGCGGGTTGCCATCAACGACGCCTTTATGCACCAGGATAAATATGCCATAGGTTGTTACACCGCTACCAAGCTCGTAATCATTCAAGGCATTCTGGACTACTACTATCGTGTCAGGAAAGACCCCGTGATGCTTGCTCGCGTAGAGAAAATTTTGATGAATGATGGTGACCCTTTAACGCACATTGAACCAGGGCGAATGTGGACTTTTGAGCCAGACGCTGATGCGAACGATCTCAAACGGGCTGGCAAACTCCTGACGCTCATCGACAAAGTCCCAGCACATAACTTCATTCCTGGCGACTGGAGCTATTTTCTCAACACGGACCCAAATACCTATAAAAAAACGGGCTATGAGGGTTCCAATGCAATTTATCTTGGGCGAGGGAAATTTGACGATTTTTATGATGACCATCATCACTATTACACCTACCACGAGAAAATGCACGAGGTTTACCAATGGCGCAACCATGTTTTCAGTGCACATCGTGATGTCGCCAAAGTTAAGCCTCTCACGGCTGAAGATTTCGAGCGACTCGGCAAGCCGCCTGAGGAAGGCGGCATTCAGTTAAGCTTTCGGGCAGTGCCACTGCTGTTAGGTTTTACCGCCCCTTAGAACGCATCAACCTATTACACGAAGGGAAGCCTTGCATGTTCCACAGTGCCCACACCGGTTTGCCGCCCACCGTCGTCCTTGCAGAGGACCATGCAGTAGTGCGCGATGGCCTGAAGATGCTTTTGTTGAATCTTTTTGGGGACACGCGGTTTTTGGAGGCAGACGACGCTGCCTCACTAAAAAAAGCCCTTGCCACGCGACCTGGCCCGGACTTGGCTCTGATAGACCTGAACATGCCTGGCATGGATCGGGGTGGTGGCCTATACGACATTGTGCAGGCCCATCCAGCGGTTCCGGTGGTGGTGGTGTCTGCTGTGACAACTGTAGACACGGTACGACGTTGTCTCAATTTGCCCTCCGTGTACGCGTTTGTTTCTAAAGGCGCCAACGCCGAACAAATGGGACAAGCAATTTTGGCCGCACAAAAAGGCATTCGGTTTGGCCTGGTGGAGCCGTTGAAGCCAATTCAACAGCCCAATGTACCCCTGAGTCCCCGGCTTGAGGAGGTGCGTAACCTAGTGCGCAGAGGCATGAGCAACAAGGCCATTGCCGAGCAACTAGGCATTAGCGAGGGCACGGTGAAAAACTACATGAGCGAGATATTCAAACTGCTGAACGTGAGCAACCGAACGCAAGCAGCGGGTGTTGATGATGGTCACTGATCGCCGTGCTTGGCCGCGACCAGCCGCAGGAGAAATCCCGACGGAGTCTGGATTGTCGATGCCCATGGCGCTCGGGACTTGCGGTGTGGCAATTTTCTATGCAAGCGTGTTGCCCTGGTGGATGCCCTTGGTCTGGTGGTTACTGGTTGTCGCAACGGGAATTTTTCGTACCTGGTACATCCGTAATAAATCGTTGACTGAACTGCCGTTGCGCCGTCGTATTTGGATACAGAGGATTCTTGTCTGGTCATTTTCAGCGGCTATGTCGAGCGCCGCCTACTTTCTATATGTTCCGTCCGATCCATTGAAACAAGCCTTGCTTTGTTTTTTCGGGCTCTGTTTGGCTTTGATATTTATTTTTTACGTCTCCGCACGTGACCCCTGGCGAGGCAGCGGTGGGCTTGTCATTTTGATGCTTCCGACCATACTTCGTTTGATTCTCGAAGGGGCAATCTCGGGTGAAACCTCCACCCTTGCCATGGGGGGTGTGGCACTGTATGTCATGCTTATATTAGCGCGCGTATCAATTGTTCACACGCGCTTGAAGGCGCAACAAATTGATGCCCAACTAAAAGCCGAGCGGGCAGCAGATGGCATGGCATTACTCGCTATCACCAAGTCACGCTTTTTTGCGGCAGTGAGCCACGACTTGCGCCAGCCCGTACATGCCATTGGCTTGTATCTAGACCCTATCACCAAACTGGCGCATCGCGATGGTGATCCTACGGCGCTGCGTGCCGTGGTGGGTGTTGCACAGTCCTGGCAAATCCTCAATGACTTGCTTTCGCAGGTGATGGACATTGCAAGATTGGAGGCCGACGTAGTCATTCCAGAAATGGCGCGCCATGAAGTTGCATCTCTGGTAGAAGACTTGGTGGTGCAGCACAGTTCGTTTGCGGAGTCTGTGGGAGTGCGGCTGGTTGCCCTCACGCGTCCGAACCAATTCGTTCATGCCGACAAAGTGTTGTTGCAGCGCGTGCTGTCTAACCTGATCGCAAACGCGATTAAATTTTCTCCAGCGGGTAAATCAGTGGTGATTGCTGTGCGCCCCTGGCGCAGTGAATGGCGAATACAAGTGCGAGATGCGGGCAGCGGCATCGCGTTAGCGGAACAGCAGCGAATTTTTGAGGAGTTTGTGCAGATCAACAACCAGTCGCGTGATCGCCAGCAAGGCCTGGGGCTTGGATTGGCAATCGCCAAACGGTTGACCGAATTGCAAGGCGGCACATTGGGTGTGCGATCCAGGCTCGGCCATGGTTGCTGCATGACGGTTCTCTTGCCCCGAAGTCATCACAGTACGGGTGTCACCTTGCAAGACCCGATTGCGCACCCGTTCGTCAACACTGATTCGCTCATCTTCAGCATACAAAAACCCCACGGTGAGCAAAAGTATTCTGTTCTGCTGGTCGAAGATGACCTCTTGGTTGGGGGTGCAATGACAGAACTCATGAACGGCTGGGGCTTGGATGTGCATTGGGAAAAGACGGTGTCCGCCGCGCGGGCTTATACCGGAGAACCGGATGTTGTCATTTGCGATTGGCGTTTACCGGGCAAAGTCTCTGGCTGGAAATTGGCATTGCAGTTCAAGAGCGAGGGTAGGCGGGTGATGATGGTTACCGGCGAGACCGATGAAAAACTGCGTGACATGGCAACCGAACACGAAGTTCCACTCCTGATCAAACCGGTTGCGCCACAGGCTTTGTGGCAGGCCATACGTCAACTTTTATAGAACTTGCGCCATCTAAACAGTCGATGGTGGACATGGTGAGGAACCGCTCGGTGAGCACCTGACGGCCACTTCAAATTGCCCCAGGCAGCGCCGTCAGAAGATTATGACGGTTCGGCGTTGGTAGCAATGCGTGCTACGGCCTCTTTGAGCCTGTAGCTCTTGCCCTCAAACTCCAGCATCGTGCACCGGTGCATCAGCCTATCCAAAATGGTGCTGACCATCATCCACACCTTTCGCGTTCAGCCTCCAAAACGTCGTGATGTTTTAACGCCGCGCTAGCCCGCGCCCAGCGAAACCACCCAGTACACCCCCGAAGCGCACACCGCCAGCCAGCAGGCTGCCAGCAGCCGGGTGAACGCGCTGTCCGCCGCAGGCGGCAGCGGATCGCGGGCGTCAGATAGCTGATCGCCGTGCACCATGGCTGGGATGAGTGCCTTTTTGCGCACCAGCTTGTAAAAAGCCATTGCTGCCAAGTGCAGCCCCACCAAGCCCAGCAGGAGAAACTTGCCTACCTCTGTGTGGTAGCTGGTGGCCTGGCTGGTGGCGTCTGCGGACACAAAGCGCACCAGCGGGCCGGTAAACGCGATTTCGTCGTCGCTGATCAGTCCGGTGCCCACTTGCAGGCTGAGCACACCCAGCAGCGCCAGCACCGACAGCGCGCCCAGCGGGTTGTGCCCCACACCCGCATACCCAGACCCAGCGCCTTTAAGGTATTTGAGCAGCCCCACAGGGGAGGGCACAAACTGCAGGAACCGCGACCACCGGCCACCAAAGACACCCCAACCCAACCTGAACAAAATCAGCGTCAACACGGCATAGCCAAACCGCATGTGCCAGACCATCAGGTTGCCGCCCAAGCTGCCGGTGACGAAGAGGCCAAGCACCGCCAGCACCAGCAACCAGTGAAACAACCGGGTGGGCAAATCCCAAACGCGAACTTTTTGCATGTCAAGCTCCAGTCAATTCATTAAAAATATGAACCAAGTCACCCATTCAGCGCAGCGCAAAAAGGCGGAAACCTTTCTACACTGTACATGCAGACATTGTTGTCTGACCCCCATTCACTTTCACGAAGGTGCGCAGCACCCCAAACCATGAAAGTTCTTCCACTTTAACCAAGGAGTTTGCATGAAAAACGCAGTTCGCATCGTTGTGGCCGCCGCAGTTGTCGTATCGGCGCTGCCCGCCATGGCCCAGTTCCAGAAGCCCGAAGACGCGGTGAAATACCGCCAAGCCTCGTTCACCGTCATGGCCGCCCACTTTGGCCGCATCGGTGCCATGGTGCAGGGCAAGGTGCCGTTTGATGCCAAAGCAGCCCAAGACAATGCGGCATTGGTCGAAACCATGAGCAAACTGCCCTGGGCTGGGTTTGGCGCCGACACGGAGTCGGTGGCATCCAAAGCCAAACCCGAAATCTGGAAAGAAAAGGCCAAGTTCGACCAAAGCGGTGAAAAGCTGCTCGTCGCTGCCACCGCCTTGAACACCGCTGCCAAGTCGGGCAACCTGGACACCATCAAAAAGGCCTTTGGAGACACCGCCGCCACATGCAAGGCTTGCCACGACGACTTCCGCGCAAAGTAAGAGACCAGCCTCTTGGTATCTGGACAGCGCCAGAGCCTAGGAAACAAAGAACGGCGTGCCTCGGAAGGCGCACCGTTCGCATTGGAGGTGAAAGTTAGATTACCTGCGGCAAGCTTGCCACTAAGAAGTCGTAGACCGCGCGGATGCGCCGGCTGGTGCGAATTTCTCTATGCACTGCCAGCCACATGGGCAGCGCCGGCACTTTGAGCTGGCCCGCCAGCACCGGCAGCACATCGGGGTCGGTACGGGCCAGGTAGCTGGCAATAAAGCCCACGCCTAAGCCCGCGCGCAATGCCTGCCACTGGGCCATCAAATCGTCCGTCCGCAGTGCAAATGCCTCCCGCTCTATGGCGTAACCCATGGCGGCAAAGCCTTGCAGTATGGTCAGGTCGGTATCGCCGCCAATCAAATCGTGTGTCAACAGCTCGGTGCCGCTGCGTGGCGTGCCCCGGCGTGCCAAATAGCTGCGGTGCGCAAAAGCGCCTGGCGCCACATCCCCAATCTTGCGGGCCACAAGCGTGCCCTGCTCGGGTCGCACCATGCGCACCGCAATGTCCGCTTCGCGGCGCAAAAGGTTGCTCACCAGATTGCTAGACACCAGTTCAACCTGAATCTCTGGCAGTTGCTGGCGCATTTGCGCCAGCAGCGGGGGCAGCAGATTCACCGCCACGGGCACGCTGGCAGTGATGCGCACCGTGCCGCGGGTTTGCGACTGTGCACCCGAGAGGGTGCGGGCCAGGTCGCGCGCACCTTCTTCCATCGCGCGGGCCGATTGCGCCAGTTGCAACGCGGTGGTGGTCGGCACCAAACCACGCCCGGTGCGCTCGAACAGCACAACACCCAGTTGGCTCTCCAAATCAGCCACATGGCGGCCTACCGTGGGCTGGCTCGTATGCAGGGCGCGCGCGGCACCGAGCAGACTGCCACGGTCTAGCACGGCCAGGAATGCGCGGATCAGGCGCCAATCAAACTCTGGCATGGCGGGGTATGCAAATATGAATGGCAGGTATGAACATTTAGCGCATTGTGTAACACGTCCATGCATTCCAAAATTCACGCACCGATTCTTCTCACCCTTGATTGGAGCTTTTTGATGCAAGCAGTAACCACCCCCCACACCGTGCTGATAATGCGCGCGCCCAT
>Ga0209084_1001614_pt1 | contig 18593 bp, 18 predicted proteins | sample C_130820_MF_Meta_FD_187309 | JGI IMG/M metagenome (GOLD analysis project Ga0209084, IMG submission 187309) | Freshwater microbial communities from Lake Croche, Canada to study carbon cycling - C_130820_MF_MetaG (SPAdes) (version 2) | ecosystem: Environmental > Aquatic > Freshwater > Lake...
TGATAAATCCGATAAAGATCGCTTAAGAATTATTTTGCTTCCTCGTGGGATATCTCTTTCGTGTAAACCAATGAGTCTGAAATCAGGGCACACAGTCATGATGACGATTCCAAGCTCAGGGTTTACCTTTCGAGCCTTAGCGAGAAAGGTAATTGCTTCCTCGCCGGGCGGTTGGAGGTCAATCAGAACTATCTCCGGCTGTAACGAGCGGAAGAGATTTTCAGCGAGAAATATATTCGCGGCCTCGCCAACAATATTTACTCCGTGTAACCGAAGAGATGCCGAAAGTGTGGCGAGTTCAAAGGTATCGCTGTTGATTAATAGGACCCGCGTAGGGTTTACCTGAGTTTCCCACATATAAAATGGTAGATATCAGTTCCCTGCTTTTTCAAGTAGGGATTCCCCTATTTTTTACGCTTCGAACTTATAGCCCAACCCGCGAATGGTTTGGATCAACACTGGATTAGCTGGGTCATCTTCAATCTTGGAGCGCAGACGCTTGATATGCACATCAAGGGTCTTGGTATCGCCGTAATAGTCACCGCCCCATACGCGATCAATGAGCTGTCCGCGAGTTAATACTCGACCGGAATTTCGCATCAAGAACTCGAGAAGCTCAAACTCTTTCAATGGAAGAGGAATCAGCGCACCCTTAACAGTTACTTGATGGCGCTCGATATCCATGCGAATTCCACCCACGCTATGGATTCCAATACTTTCAGAGCTACCTGATTCATCTGATACTCCACGACGAAGAACTGCTTTTATTCGCGCTACGAGTTCGCGCGCGGAATATGGCTTTGTTACATAATCATCTGCCCCGAGTTCTAGGCCAACGACCTTATCGACTTCAGAATCCTTTGCAGTCAACATAATGATCGGGATATTTGAACTGGTACGGATTGTGCGGCAGACATCAATTCCTGAAATCTCAGGAATCATGAGGTCGAGCAGAACTAGGTCAAATTGTTCCTCATTAAATGCAGCAATACCCTGTTTACCTGTCTCGCTTACTCTCGTTTCAAACCCCTCTTTTTCGAGAAGGAAACTAAGTGCCTCTGAAAATGAAATTTCATCTTCGATGATCAATATCTTGGTCATTCTTGAGTTTCTCCTGGCGATTGATTGATGGGTAGGCGAAGTGCGAAAGTGGAACCTACGTTGGGTGCACTCCACACAGTGATGTCGCCACCATGTTTTGTGGCAACGTGTTTAACGATAGAAAGTCCAAGCCCTGTGCCACCTGTTTCGCGTGAACGAGCAGGGTCAACTCGGTAGAAGCGCTCAAAGATTCGCTCTAGATCAGATTCAGGAATTCCGATGCCTTGATCAGCGACAGAGATTGTGACGATATCGTCCTGCAGGCTTGTTGAGACAGATACTTTGGTATTTGGTGGTGAGTAATTTATGGCATTTTCAATCAGATTGTTTATCGCCATCAAGAGCTGATCGCGATCGCCAAAGACGGTGACTGCGACATCAGTAGATACTGAAATTCCAATCTGGCGAGCTGTTGATGTTGTTTGGCATTGATCTACCGACTCGGCAATCAAATCATTGATTGACAGCGTTTCTGCCATCTGAAGTGGGTCAGAATCTTGAAGTCGCGAGAGATTGATAATTTCTTGCACAAGCCCCGTCAGCCGCTTTGCTTCCTGTTGCATCCGCGATGCAAATTTTTCTACAGCAGCAGGTTCATCTTTTGCAGACAGGACAGCTTCGCTTAAGAGCGATAGTGCACCGATAGGGGTCTTAAGCTCGTGAGAAATATTTGCAACAAAGTCACGGCGAACCTCATGCACGCGATCTGCTTCGCTCTCGTCACTGAGCAATACAAGGATTTGTAAATCTTTTTCCAGCGAGATTACCTTGACGGTAAGTTCGCGTACACCTTCACCAATAGGACCAAGTGGTACTTCAATTTTTCCGCTCTGCGTTATTCCTGTTCGACGAACCACGCGAATAATTGCGAGAAGTTCAGGACTAAGGAGGCGGCCATCTTTGATGACGTTAAGTTGTTCTACGCCAAGTGATGTGAAGAGTGGAATGTCTCCGGGGGCAAGGAGTAAGACATCTTGATCTAATTGTTCCAGCACATCGAATAAAATAGAGGGGGCTTCGCGACGGGGTGATTCCTCTGTTCGACGGAGCCGCATGTTGTAAGAGTAATGGCAGAAAACGCCTGTTTACCGTGCGTTCATACCGATGATTTCCATTATTCACCGAACCCCCCTATTTTTGCCCCATGGCACTTATTCGTTCGGTCTTCCAAGAAGAGCTTGATGGCGTATCGCAATCACTGGTTGATCTAGCGAGCATGGTTACCGACTCAATGAGGAAGGCGACTGAGGCCCTTCTCGGTGCCGAACTTCGCCTCGCTGAAGACGTCATCTCTGCGGATGAGAAAATTGATAATTACCAGCACGAACTCGATAGCCGCATCATCGACATTATTGCGCGTCAGCAACCTGTTGCATCAGATCTTCGCGCGCTGATTACTGCTCTTCGCATGAGCGCTGACCTCGAGCGGATGGGCGATCTTTCGCACCATATTGCAAAGATTGCGCGACTTCGCCACCCAGAGTCCGCGGTTCCCCAGGATCTCCACGACATTGTTCGTCATTTGGGCGATGCAGCATGCAAGATTTCAGAAAAAGTTGGAACCGTTATTGAGACACGTAACACTGTGATGGCTCTTGAGTTAGAGAAGGACGATGACGTTATCGACACTCTGCACCGCGAATTAATCGGTAAGTTGACTGATAGTTCATGGGACAAAGGCATCGCTTCTGCTATTGATATCACTCTTCTTGGTCGTTACTACGAGCGCTTTGCAGACCATGCAGTATCAGTTTCGCGCCGCGTGTACTTCTTGGTCACTGGAGAATTCGCCCAAGCCTAATCTTTGACATATCTCGCACCTGAAGTAGAGTCGTGGGCATGACATACACACCCTCACCAGCAGATAAATTTACCTTCGGTCTTTGGACTGTCGGTTGGCAAGCGCGCGATCCGTTCGGAGATCCCACACGTGAGGCTCTTGATCCAGTTCGCACAGTCAATGAACTCGCAGCGCGCGGCGCGTACGGTGTGACATTCCACGATGATGACCTTTTCCCATTTGGCTCCGATGATTCAACTCGTCAAGGACATATTGATCGCTTCAAGAAGGCTCTCGCTGAGACTGGAATGAAAGTTCCGATGGCTACAACTAATCTCTTTAGCCATCCCGTATTTAAAGATGGTGCATTAACGAGCAATGATCGCGATATTCGCCGCTTTGCAATTCGTAAAGTAATGCGCAATATTGATTTAGCAGTTGACCTGGGTGCAAAGATTTATGTCTGCTGGGGAGGACGCGAAGGCGCAGAGTCAGAGAGCTCAAAGGATGCCTACGTCGCACTCGAACGTTACGCCGAGGGATTTAACATCCTTGGCCAGTACGTCATTGATAAGGGTTATGACATTAAGTTTGCGATTGAACCTAAGCCAAATGAGCCACGCGGCGATATCTTCTTGCCAACAATTGGTCATGCACTTGGATTTATCCAGATGCTTGATCACCCAGAGATGGTGGGTCTCAATCCTGAAGTTGGCCACGAACAGATGGCTAACCTCAACTTTGTTCACGGAATTGCGCAAGCGCTGTGGCAGAAGAAGTTATTCCATATCGATCTCAATGGTCAGCGCGGTCCAAAGTATGACCAAGATTTCGTCTTTGGCCATGGCGATGTAAAGAGCGCCTTCTTCCTCGTTGATCTGCTCGAGCGTTATGGATATGCCGGCCCCAAGCACTTCGATTACAAGCCAGTACGCACAGATGGCGATTCAGGAGTCTGGGCATCTGCAACATCGAATATGCGTATGTACTTGGTTCTTAAGGAGCGCGCAGCTGCATTCCGCAAGGATCCACGTGTTATCGCTGCCATGAAGGATTCAAATATTCCTGGACTTTCTGAGCCAACACTTGCACAAGGTGAAAGTTGGAAAGATCTTGCAAAGGATTCATTCGATGCAGATGTGGCCGGAAAACGAGGATATGGATATGAAATCCTCGACCAACTCGCTATGGAGCATTTGATGGGTGTAACTGACTAATAATCATTAGACTCTCGATATGCGTTTGGGAGTTCTTGATGTTGGTTCCAACACCATTCATCTACAGGTAGTTGATGCGCACCTTGGTGCGCCGCCAATTCCAAACTCTTCTCACAAATCAATTATTAAACTCACCGAGTATCTCGATGAATCTGGTGCAATCACTTCACTCGGCATTGATCGTATTACGGCATCTATCTCAAGTAATTTGAGTGATTCTGCACATCTTAATATTGATGAGCTTTTAGCATTTGCCACATCTGCAATACGTGAGGCGGTAAATTCTGATGACGTTATTGCGCATGTCAATAAGAAGTGTGGGATCGAATTACAGGTTCTCAGTGGAGAAGAAGAGGCGCGCTTTACCTTCTTAGCAGCGCGTAGATGGCTGGGCTGGTCTGCAGGAGATCTCTTAGTCTTAGATATCGGTGGAGGCTCACTCGAGATCGCGCGCGGGGCTGATGAGAACCCTGCTTTTAAGGTCTCGTTACAACTAGGTGCTGGACGCTTAACCCGTAAATTTCTCAAGGGAGATCCATTCACTACTAAGTCGCTGAAGTCGCTAGAAGAACATTTGGAAGAGGCCATTTCTCCTCTTGCGCAATCGCTCTCAACTTTTGAAAAAGATAACGCTGCCGGAACAAGTAAGACATTTAGAACGCTCGCAAAAATATCTCAGACTATGTTTCCAAAGCTTGGACAGCACTTGACGCTTGAAGCGCTTGAAGAGATGGTGCCAAAATTGCAGGCCCTTGATATCGATGGACGTCATGCGCTTCCAGCTGTCTCAACAGAGCGCGCACCTCAGATAGTTGCGGGCTCTATGGTTGCGCGACAGTTGATGCGAACACTAGAGTTGAAAGAGATTCGCATCTGCCCGTGGGCTTTGCGCGAAGGCATTGTTCTGCACAGATTGGACTGGATCGAGCGTTAGTGAGAAATGCTTAGGTAATCCAAGCCCACGATTTCACCTTTAACGCGGTGAACAATCCAGGCGTCCCCTGGTTCGAGCTTGATTAAATCCTTATTCTTAAGCTTTGTATTGAGAATTCCACGGAGCATCGTTGGAATTACCGGATTATGGCTACAGATCAGAATGTTCTTCTCATCCTGTTTTAAAGCATTAGCGAACGCCACAGCGCGGCTTGGGTCTTCTTCAAAAGTCTCCTCATTCAGGCTCGGAACCGCCGTGATTGATAAGCCACGAGCATGTGCCAATGGAGTAACAGTCTGCACACATCGAGTGTAATCAGATGTGTAAACCTCATCGATGGCAAATGGTTCAAGATGCTTGATAAGCAATTGCGCTTGATCAAAACCGACTTCATTCAGAGTCCGCTGCGAATCTGGTTCATCCCAGTCTCCTCGCTCTAGCGCTTTGGTATGGCGAAGAATAATGAGAGTGTCTGTACGTTGCTCTTGTGCTTGGAAATTTGCAATCATTTCTCTATCAGATTGATAAGTAGAAAGTTCAATCGCTTCTTCACATGGCATCCAGCGAAGTTGATCTACTTCTTCGTTAGCGATGAAGGTACTTGCATTAAGCGCACAATGAGCGGCCCAGAAAATTACACGCTTACGCTGGTCATTTTCTTCATACTCAACTGATCCTAATTGGCGAGTGAAGCTTGCTTTAATTCCCGTCTCTTCAACTAACTCACGATATGCACATTGTAGCGCAGTCTCACCTTGTTCAATCTTTCCCTTAGGCAGAGTCCAATCGTCATATCGCGGGCGATGGATGAGAGCAATTTCGATTGTACGCTCTTGAGTTTCCCGCCAGAGAAGTGCACCGGCTGCTCTCATCATGCGCGGTTGTGCTTATCGATAAAGTGATCTTGGAAGTTCACGAGATAATTACCATCGACATCTTTGATACGGCGAACCCATTGGTTTTCATCATCAAGTTTCCATGTCGAGTAAGAGTCAGAAATTGAATCATCGAGAATTCCCTGAAGTCTTCTCTTGTGCTTTTCAGATTCAATACGGACAAGAGATTCAACTCGGCGATCGAGATTACGTTGCATCATGTCAGCGCTCCCGATGAAGTAATCCTCGGCGCCATCATTGCGGAAGTAGTAAATACGTGAGTGCTCAAGGAAGCGACCAAGGATTGAGCGCACCTTAATATTTTCACGACGAGCGGGAGTGTTAAGCTGCAAGGAACAAATTCCACGGACAACTATTTCGACCTTAACACCAGCATCAGCTGCTTCATAGATTGCACTGACCATTTCTTCATCAAGAAGAGAGTTGAGCTTGAGTCGAATCCAGGCTGGTTTACCATCGAGATGGTTCTTGGTTTCTCGTGAGATACGCATCAGCAAGCTTTTGCGAAGGCTGTGAGGTGCAACAAGAAGTCTCGAGTAATCATGCTTTGTGGAGTGCCCAGAGAGTTCATTAAAGAGTCGAGATAGATCTTCACCGAGATCAGGGTCGGCGCTAAGAATTCCCAGATCGTCGTAAAAGCGAGCAGTCTTCGGATTGTAATTTCCTGTGCCAACGTGGCTATAGCGGCGAAGAGTGTCGCCTTCTTCTCGCACTACGAGAGATAACTTGGCGTGCGTCTTAAGTCCCATCAGGCCGTAGACAACGTGCACACCGACTTCTTCAAGTTTGCGCGCCCATCGCACATTGGCCATCTCATCAAAGCGGGCACGGATTTCAATAACAGCCAGAACCTGCTTGCCTGCCTCAGCAGCTTCAATAAGTGCTTCCACAATGGGTGAATCACCCGACGTGCGATACAGAGTCTGTTTAATCGCAAGCACGTGAGGATCTTGAGCTGCATTTTCTAGGAACTTCACAACGGAGGAGGTAAAGGATTGATATGGGTGGTGGAGCAAGATCTCACCTTTGCGTAAAGCTGCAAAGTAGGAATCTGGAGAATTTGAATCCACATCACGCAACTCGGGGGCAGTCTCGCTTCTAAATGGTGCGTACTTCAACTGCGGAAAGTCGAGATCTGCAATCTGATTCAGGCTTCGTAAATCAAGAGGACTGTCATATTTGATGACATCATGTGGTTCGATTTGAAGCTCGTCCATCAACTCGTTAAGAACATGAGTATTGATGATCTTGTCGACCTCGAGGCGTACTGGTGGACCGAAGCGGCGTCGAGTGAGTTCTTTCTGCATTGTTTCGAGAATGTCATCGGTCTCGTCTTCATCAAGATCGAGATCTTGGTTACGGGTAACACGGAAAAAGAAATGGTCTTTTAGAGTAACGCCTGGGAATAGCTCTGCAAGGTGTTCAGCAATGAGCTCATCAATAAGTACAAATCTAAATTTTGATTCGTCAGATGTGCGAATAAATCTAGGTAAGTTTGTTGGAACTTTTACTCGGGCGAAGCTAATGTCGTAATCCTCGCTGGATTCAATGTTGATGCCGACATTCAGCGATAGGCCCGAGATATACGGGAATGGGTGAGATGGATCCACAACCAATGGAGTGAGAACAGGGAAAATTCTCTTGTTGTAGTAATCCTTCAAGTGATCACGTTCGTCTTGGGTGATTTCGTTTATCTTAAGAAATTCAATACCGTGCTGAGCAAGTTCGGGGATGATTACATCTTGGAAACGGTCAGCCTGAATTTTTACAAGTTCTTGAGTACGGTGAAGAACGATCTTCAATAGCTCCTTCGGTGTATATCCAGCGCTATTGGGAGCGGTAACCCCACGCTCAATCTTTGATTTGAGAGAAGCGACCCGCACCATGAAAAATTCATCGAGGTTTGACGAGAAGATAGCGAGGAAGCGAACTCGTTCCAGAAGGGGAATAGTGGGATCTTCAGTGAGTTCGAGAACGCGAGTGTCGAAGTCGAGCCAGGTGAGCTCTCGATCTTGGAAATTCGAGATTTGATTCTTCACTGTCTAATCTTGGCGCAGATGGGTGAATAACAGGTAATCGGTGTATGAACATGGGCCGGAAACAGTGAGGCGGGTCGGGCTCGAACCGACGACGACCGAATTATGAGTTCGGGGCTCTAACCAACTGAGCTACCGCCTCGTCGTGGTCAATCTTAAGGGGTTGCTCATTAAGATAACGCCATGATTCATCTCAGTCAGGCGCGTTCTTCTATTATTTTTGAGCACGATGGAGATTCACTTGCCGTTCTGTATTGGGGCAAGAAGCTAGGCGCAATCAATGAGAAATCTGCAGAGGCAATCAGATCCGCACTTTCCAAGCCTCACTTTCACGGTGGTCTTGATGTCGCGCCGGGTAATTTGATTCTGCGTGAACATTCACATGGATGGATAGGACATCCCGCACTGCGCGGTCATCGCGGGGGAGTTAGCGCATCGAATGCATTTACCGTAAAGAGTGCGGTACAAAAAGAGCAATCAATGGTTGCGGTTTTTGTCGATGTAATTGCAGGGCTAGAAATTGAGATTACCTACACGCTCACCCCATCGGATGTTTTATTAATGGATGCGAAAGTCACAAATACTGCAGAGGGTGATTATTTCCTTGATCACTTCTTGTATTGGCTTCCACTTGCTGAACAAGCAGATGAAGTTCTAGATTTTTATGGGCACTGGACAAAAGAGCGTCAACCGCAGCGTCGCTCAATCGATTACGGACTCATCACTCGCGAAGGTTTCGAAGGTCGCTCCGGACATGATTACACCATTACGCAGGTTGCGCTTAATCACGCGACAGGGTTTAGACATGGCGAGGCATGGTCACTTGCGATGGCCTGGAGCGGTAACAATATTCATCATGTCGAGCGTTTGATTGATGGACATAAATCAATTGGTGCGGGTGAGTATTTATTGCCAGGCGAAGTAATTTTGAAGAAGGGCGAGAGCTATAGCGCTCCTCGTGCGATTGCATCCTTTAGCGATCGTGGCCTTGATGGTTTAACAAATAATCACTATTCATGGATTCGTGCGCGCAAGAACCACATTACAAAGGTGCGCCCTCGTCCATTAACGTTAAATATGTGGGAGGCGGTCTACTTCAATCACAATGAAGAAGGCATCCGAAATATGGTTGATAAGGCAGCGCAAATCGGTGTTGAGCGCGTTGTCTTAGATGATGGTTGGTTTGGTTCGCGTCGCAATGACCGCGCAGGTTTAGGTGACTGGGTTGTATCGAAGGATGCATGGCCGAATGGCTTAGATCCCATCATCAAGTACATCAACGATAAGGGCATTGAATTCGGTCTCTGGTTTGAGGGCGAGATGGTGAACCGTGATTCAGATTTATATCGCGCGCACCCCGATTGGATTCTGCAAGAACCGGGTCGCTTGCCGATTGAAGGTCGTTGGCAGCAGGTATTGGATCTTACAAAAGAGGGTGCGTACAACCACGTCCTCAACCAAGTTGATGCTGTCTTAAGCGCACATAACATCGCCTACATTAAGTGGGATCACAATCGACATTTAACAGATCCGATTTCAGATGGTCGCCCTGTTGTTCGTGAACAGACGGAGGCGATTTATCGCATGTTCGATGAACTAAAGAAGCGTCATCCGGGACTGGAAATTGAATCATGTTCATCTGGTGGTGGACGTATCGATCTTGGAATGATCGAACATGCAGATCGCTTCTGGACCTCAGATCAGAACGATCCACTAGAACGTCAGCAGATTCAGCGTTGGACAGGTTTGGTAATTCCGCCAGAGTTCCTCGGCACCCACATTGGACCAACTGTGGGGCATCAAATGAACCGCACACATTCAGTTTCGTTCCGCGCACTCAACGCACTCTTTGGTCATGCAGGTATCGAATGGGATATCACAGAGGCGGATGTGCATGAGACTGAAGTACTTAAGGCATATGTGGCTTTCTATAAGAAGCATCGCGACTTGCTGCACTCAGGCACAGTTGTGCGCAGTGATGAAATCGTTGGCAATGCCCAGTTATATGGAACGGTTGCACTCGATAAGAAAGAAGCAATCTTCACCTATATGCAGCTAACTTCACTCGATAACTTCGGTCCGCTTCTGACTACATTTGACGGTCTTGATAAGGAGACTCTCTACCAAGTCACAGTTATTGAAAACTTGAGCGCAGTTGAATTTACGCAGAAGCGCGCACCAGGCTGGTGGCCAACCCTCGCATTAACAGGAGATCAGCTTGCTCACATCGGGCTACAACTACCTGTCTTAAAACCTGAATCAGGGTTGTTGTTCCATATGCGCGCTCTTTAGGAGTAGCATGCTTTTAAATCAAGTCAACGTCGACTATCGGAGTTAAAAGTGCTTGTCGGTATTCCCAAAGAAGTTAAGAACAATGAATTTCGTGTCTCGACCACACCTGCAGGAGTTCACTCTCTTGTCATTGCGGGTCACACCGTCTTCGTCGAAAAAGGTGCGGGCGTTGGCTCATCAATCACTGATGCTGAATATGTAAAAGCGGGAGCCACAATTCTCGATTCCGCCGATGAAGTATGGGCGAAATCCGAGATGATCATTAAGGTGAAAGAACCTGTCGCTGAGGAATATCACCGCATGCGCAAAGGTCAGATTCTCTTTACCTACCTGCACTTGGCAGCATCACGCGAATGCACAGACGCCCTGGTTAAATCAGGAATCACTGCGATTGCATATGAAACCGTTGAAGTAAACCGTTTTCTTCCACTGCTGGCACCGATGTCAGAAGTTGCAGGGCGTATGTCGATTCAAGTAGGTGCGGCAGCTTTGCAACGCCCCAACGGTGGCCGTGGAATTTTGCTCGGGGGAGTACCGGGAGTTGCACCAGGCAAAGTTGTGATTTTAGGTGGAGGTAGCGTTGGTGTGTCAGCAGCCGCCATGGCAATTGGTCTGCGCGCAGATGTCACGTTGCTTGATATCAATCTGAAGCGCCTTGTTGAAATTGATGAGATGTTCCATGGTCAAGTAAAGACTGTCGCATCCTCTGCCTTTGCAATTGAAGAATATTGCACGCAAGCTGATTTAGTTATTGGTGGCGTCCTGATTCCAGGAGCTGCTGCGCCTAAATTGGTAACGGATGCCATGGTTGCCAAGATGAAGCCAGGTTCAGTATTAGTCGATGTCGCCATCGATCAAGGGGGTTGCTTTGAAGGATCCCACGCAACAACGCATGCTGATCCAACATATAAAGTTCATAATTCGCTCTATTACTGTGTAGCAAATATGCCAGGCGCAGTTCCGGCAACGTCGACTGCGGCGCTTTCCAACGCCACACTTAAATATTCATTGGCACTTGCCAACAAGGGTTGGCAACAGGCCATGGCAGATGATGCAGGACTTGCTGCAGGTCTCAATGTGAAAGATGGAAAAATTACCTACGCAGCTGTAGCTGCTGCTCATGGATAAAGTTTTAGTGGCGTTGCATCCCGCGACGGCCCCAGAACTCCCATAAACCCATCACGCTAAGAACGAGTGCGAATCCGAAGAGTAAATCTTCTAGAGGTGCTGCACAGATTCTGAAACCAATAATTGCATCGGGGTTATACATCACGATATTGCGCGATGTGAGCCACCAATTAGTAAGTAATTGAAAAGGCAGGATGATTGCGTAAGAAGTCCAGAATGCGGCCCGCGTGAGCATTGAATTTTTAAAGAGGAAAAGGTCGATAACGACCGAGATGCTAAAGGCTGCAATTGCGATATCCGAATAAATCATTCGCCAAACTCGCCTTTGCGCCAATGAGGTTTTACAGTTGTGACACCTTCAATAGTCAGAATTGCAGCAAGTGGAACGACAATGAAGAAGAGGTACTCCTCGAGTGGAATCTGAAATGGCCCCACAATTCCAAGCATCTGCGAACGGTCAAAGAACCAGTGGCCTCGTGCAATCGCATAGGCATCCCAGATAAGAAAGAGAAGGCTGATGGGCAGAATGCTAAGTGCCGCTCTTTTGATGCGACGCAGTACACCTGTTTTAAGAACAATCTCTAGCCAGCCAGATCCGATGAGGGTAAAGATCAACATACCCATATAGGACCAATGTTTCATGGCTGCATTTTCGCATAGAAGCGAGAGAAAATTGCTACTGTGACGTTTATGGACACAGCTAAGTTGAGAGTCTTCTCCAATGTGCGCATCTTCTCAAATATCTGTGTCGCAATCACGATTGCCCTCACAATTATCTTCTCTTCCTGGTTTGGTTCAGATTCTCTCAATTGGCAGGTTGCACTTGCGGTAGTTGCGTTAGCGATTGGCATTCCTCATGGCGCCCTGGATCATTTGGTGACGCTGCCAAAATCTAAACCGCTTGTTATGGCGCTCTTTATCGCACTCTATGTCGGGATTGCAGTGGCTGCTATCTGGGCAATCTTGCAATGGAATGTGTGGGGATTTATCGCGGTGGTCATCATGAGCGCAACTCATTTTGGTATTGGAGATAGCGCATTTATCTCCGAGCTTGATCGTCTCCACCATCGGGAAGGCAAATCGCTACCAGTGTGGGCATATGCCAGTGCAGCAGGATTGCTGCCAGTGGTAATTCCACTCGTCAATAGCCGTAGTACTGAAGCGTTGATAAAGGTCAATTCGCATTTAATTAACTGGCACCATGGATATACATCTGAGCTTCAAATTTTTATTGCCATAATTGTGGCTGGTGCTCTTTTAACTCTGCTGCTACGTAAGCGTTATCGCGATGCGCTCGATATCGCACTCCTTGCAGCGTTGGCATCGATCGCGCCACCCCTTGTGGCATTTGCTGTCTACTTCGGATGCTGGCACGCCATGCGCCATACAGCGCGACTGACTTCACTCCTTCCTCAATCTCAGGCTGCATATGAGGCAGGAAGATCAAGTCGAGCATTTCTTAACGCAGTAATACCTGGACTTCCAGCTCTTGCAGGGACTCTGATATTTGTAGTCATTCTTGCGGGAGTTTCGAAAGATAATCTGACTGATTCATTTCTCTGGTTGACCTTAGTCACAATTTGGGCGTTGACGGTTCCACACATGATTGTCACAGCCAAACTAGACCGCGCCGCTCTGAAGAATTAGCCTGTCATTAGTTAGGCTTAGATTTATGTTTAAGAAACTGATAGTTGCGGCAATTTTTATTGCGCAGATAACACCAGCCCATGCCGCACCCAACTATGTCTTTCCGATAGCTGATTGCGCAGTTCAGTATGCGCATGCTCATCACAACTATCCTGCTACAGATATTTTGACTCCAGCAGGTTGCAAATTTGTATCACCTGTTGCTGGCACCATCGATGAAGTTAATCGCATCGATAGATGGAGCGGTAAGACAAATCTGGGTGCCGATCGTGGAGGACTCTATATATCTGTCATAGGTATAGATGGAGTTCGTTATTACGGATCTCATCTTGGGTCAATTGATGCAGCGATTGAGCCAGGTGTAGTTGTAACTGCCGGACAACTCTTGGGTAAAATTGGAACTTCAGGAGATGCGCGAGGCACAAAGTCGCATCTGCATTTTGGAATTTCGTGGACCACACCTGCAGGTACTTGGTGGGTTCGTCGTGGCGAGGTGTATCCATGGAAATATCTGGATGCTTGGAAGAGTGGGAAAGATTTATCGCCAGCAAAGTCTGTAGCTGCGCTTAAGGTTAAGGTTGGAGAAGTTCCGCCGGTTCCAAAGTATTAAGTAGATATTACAAAGAAAAAAAATAAGGCCCGTTCGATTTCTCGAAACGGGCCTTACTTATAAGTGAAATTAGTTAGCGTTCACTGCGTCTGCCTGAGGACCCTTAGGACCCTGGACAACCTCGAATGAAACTGCCTGACCCTCTTCAAGGGACTTGTAACCGTTTCCTTGGATTGCTGAGTAGTGAACGAAAACATCTTGTCCGCCACCATCAACTGCAATGAAACCGAAACCCTTTTCAGAGTTGAACCACTTGACTGTACCTGTTGCCATATTTTTTACTATTCCTTCGATATGTGTAGGAGTTCGAGAATTCCTCGAGCTCCAGTCTTCGTCTTGCGTTCAGCCATACCGAGTAAAGAAGTAAATCTAACAACGGGTACTGATAAAGCGTCCGACTAGGGAAAAGCGTACCTGCTACTTAGGCGTATGCCTATTCCCGTTATCGCGATAGCACGCTCAAATCGCTCGCCAAAAACGCCTATATTCACAAAGTCAGTAGAAAGTTGTATAAATAGAGCACTCACTAGCAGTTGGCAGCATTTGTGGATCGGGGAAGGTCGCACAAGAGCACCTTGCTAGGAGCACCACATGCACGACAAAAACCTCGCTGGTTTGGTTGTTATCCATTCCGCGCCATCTGCCCTGCGCCAACATATTGAGTGGGGGCTTAATTCACTTCTTGGTACGCCACAGAATCTTTTCTGGCGCGATCAACCACTTGCACCAGGCACAGTGCGGACAACTCTGGAATTTCGCGCACCCAGTGGTACCGCAGCCAAGATTGCAACTGCGCTTAAAAATTGGCATTACCTACGATTTGAAGTCAGCGAGTTAGCAGATCACGGTGGAGAAATTTTTAGATGTACACCTGAACTTGGTATCCATCGCGCCGAAACTGATCAAGTCGGGACAATTTTGATTAATGAGAACATTCTTCGAAAAGCCCTCACCTCGTTCGATGAAATAGAAATCCGTAAGGAAATAGAGCTAGCACTCGGCTGTGAGTGGGATAGTGCGCTAGAACCATTCCGTGGAGTCGATCTGCAAGAGGTTCAAAAGCTTCGGGCAATCTAAAGTCAAGCGATATGATTCTTTTATGACAACACAAACGCCAATGACATCCACGGAACGTCGTCGCTCTATTCTTTATATTGCGATTGCACTTATTCTCGCGGCATCTCTCGGTGGTGGATTAGTCAAAGTTGGCGCAGGTTTTGCGGCCCGCAATGCCAATGGAATTACAGTCACAGGATCATCCAAGACATCTGCAACTGCAGATAATGTAGTGTGGATTCTCAATGTTTCACTCACGCGTCAGACAGTCGCAGAGGCTGTGACCAAGGTAGGCAACGATGTTGGTGCGGTGAGCAAGTACCTCACTGATGGTGGAATTCCCGCAGACGCTCTGACTTTGGGATCGGTATCAACTTACGCCAACGAACAATGGGTTAATGGAAATAACACCGGCAAGATTCTCAACTATCGCGCTTCGCGTGATGTGGTTGTGCGCACCAAAGATGTACAACTTGTCTCTAAGTTGTCACAAGGAATTGGAACAATTCTGCAACAAGGAGTCACGGTAAATAACTATGGACCTCAGTACTACATCTCAACTCTTCCTGCGATGCGTCCCAAATTGCTTGGAGAAGCTATGAAAGATGCAAAGATTCGCGCCGAGGCAATTACAAAAGCCGTGGGTGGCAAGGTAGGCGCCGTGCAATCAGTGAAGTCTGGCGTATTCCAAGTAACCACACCTGATTCGACGGTAACCCAAGATACGGGCGCCTACGACACCTCTAGTATTGAGAAGACGGTGACATCTACCGTCTCTGTCACCTTCGCAGTCAATTAACTTTTAGCGCCTGTAAATCTGCTGAGAGTTCGTCCATAATTTGCCTTATTCGGCATATGTCTTATCAGAGAGAAATAGTATTGAGTCATGAATCGCGTTGTTCAAGGCAAATCTAAAGCGCCTCGATTAATCTCAATCTTTCTTTTTCTCCAATCGGTATCCATTATTGGATTTTTCTCGGCCCAAAGATTTCCACATTTCGTACAGGTAGTTGGCAAAGATTTACATAGCTCGATCACGCAAACCACTGATACAGCGGCAGTAATCATTACTGTGGCACTGGCACTGATAGCTCGAGGAATTTTCTCGCGCCGCAAACGCGCCTGGCTGCTCGCGACTATATTGCAGTCGCTGCTCCTGCTCATGGGAATCTTTCATACTGGTAGCCGTTTATTATTTCACCATCGCACCATCCACGTGATATTTGGAAATGTCGGGATTACGCATCTGATCTTTGAGATTGTGTTGCTCATCGCTCTTATTGTTAAGCGCAAGGATTTCAATACTCTTGCTAACCCACATACGCGTAAGAGTGATCTCTTCTACTTTCTTCAAGTCACAGGCTTGTCCTACTTTGTAGCTGTTGTAATTGTCTATTTCGAACGAACTCGCTTTGTGCATCAGCTTTCCTTCTTTGAAGTGCTTCAGACTGCGCTGCAAGGTCTCATAGGAGTCTCAGGACCAGTTGCATTTTCATCGTTGAAGACTCAGGAGCTGCTAGAGAACCTGCTTCTTGCGCTCGGACTGTTAATTGCGATTACAACTCTCTTTAGAGCGCTGCGCCCCATCGAACGTATTGCGCAGTTAAGCCGTGAAGATAAATCTGCAATGAACGAACTCATCGCACGCTATCCATCAGAGGATTCACTTGCATATTTTGCACTTCGTGATGATAAAGATGTTATCTGGGCGAAGAACCGCAAGGCAGCTATCGCATATTCAGTCATCAACGGAACCATGTTGGCATCAGGGGACCCATTGGGAGATCCTGAATGTTGGCCGGCTGCAATTGAAGAGTTCATTCAGGAAGCAGAGCGTCACTCGTGGATTCCTGCTGTCTATGGATGTACCGAGAAGGCTGGCGAAATCTGGAGGCGTGAGACTGAATGTGATGCGCTTGAGATTGGCGACGAGGCGATTGTTTTAGTCAATGATTTTGATATTTCAACGCCGCAATTAAAGAGCGTAAGACAGATGGTGAATAAAGCCCGTAAAGAAGGATATGAAACCCACACAAGAAAGATTTCAGACCTCACTACTGCAGAGAGAGATGCGTTAGCGAGATATGCACAAGAATGGCGTCGCGGTGGCGACGAAAGAGGATTTTCCATGGCACTTGGACGCTTCTGTGACCTGCAAGATCCAGATGCAGTTATATCGTGGGCAACTGTCGGTGGAAGTTATAAAGCCCTACTTCAATTTGTTCCTTGGGGCAGAGATGGTTTATCGCTAGATCTAATGCGCCGAGCAAACGATAGCGTTTCTGGGGTGAATGAATTACTTATCACGGCCACAATTGAATATTCAACAGCGCAAGCGATTGCGAAAATCTCATTGAACTTTGCAACTTTTAGATCTATCTTTGAAAAAGGCGAGCGTTTGGGCGCGGGTCCAATCACCCGTTTCAATCATAAAGTCTTAATTCAGTTATCTCGATTCGTGCAGATGGAATCTCTCTACCGTTTCAATGCCAAGTTCCAACCTGTTTGGGAGCCTCGCTATATCCTCTTTCCGAGTATTGGCCACTTAGGTCGCGTGGCATTCGCCATCTTGCGTGTTGAATCTTTCTTGCCGAATAAGCGGCTGAAAATTGCAAAGATAAAGGCAGAGTAGTGGGACTGACTAATGGATTTACATTTCTCCTATTTTCTTCAGCTGCGATTGGGTTGACACTTTTTGCAGTTATTGCCTGGAAGAAGATTTATCGCCCCACCATTATCAATTTTCTATTGCGCCTCTTGATAATTGTGCTCTGCCAAGTATTGGTCCTGATTAGTGTTGGGCTCGAGGCGAATCGGCAAAATGGCTTCTACGAAAGCTGGAATGATATTTTTGGCACATCATCGAATTACAGTAAAAGCGCAACAACAATGGGAGCTGCGGCTGATATAACTAAGTCTGAATTAGCCAACGCCAATAAATTATCCAATGGTTCAGTGCTCTTACGCGATGTGATTACTGGAAAGCAATCCCATGTCTCCAATGTTGTCTATTTAGATCTACCTTCCGCTGCGGTCTCTGACATTTCAAAAAAGATTCCTTTAGATCCAAAGCGCTACCGGGTTGTTGAGTTTCTCACTGGTTTTCCTTCACAGCCGCTAATGTGGGTGAAGACCTTGTCGCTCGATAAAGTTTTAGCTAGATATAACCAACAACATCTGGGACATGAAATTATCGGAATAATCCCGCAGGTGAATATTGCGGGGCACTACGACCTCGAATGTATGAATTTACCCGGAAAGAGACCAGCAGCTGAAACTTGGCTATCTTCCGACATGCATTCGTACCTATCTACTCGATTAAGGATGCATGATTCAAAGTGGGGCGTGATGGGTGTATCTACCGGTGCATGGTGCGCTGCGATGTTATCGATACGTCACCCCGAGCTTTATTCAGCAGCAGCATCGATTGCGGGTTATTACAGGCCAGCTCTTCCAGCAGCAGATCCCACTGCACTTCAAAATGAGATGAGCGCTAAATATGACCTCTCGAAAGCTGAAGCTTCTCTCACAATGACACAAAATCTGTACATCACTGCAAGTCTCGGAGACCGGTATTCAATTTTGGAAACGAAGAGATTCCTCTCCATGAAACATCCACACATGGCAGTGACCTATAAAGAGTTGAAAAGTGGAGGTCACCACTCACAGGTCTGGGTGAAGTTAGTCCCGGATGCTCTCGTGTGGTTAGAGCGGAATATTTCCGTGTGATCCACGGCGATAATCTGTTACTGCAAGCACCTTAGCGATAGCACTGCGCGTCTTATCCGGTTCGATCATTTCATCGACAGCTCCGATTTCGATTGCGCGTGCAACACCACCTGAAACCTTTTCTAGATCTGCAGCAAGTTCGAGTTCCATACCTTCGCGTTGATCAG
>Ga0209084_1001615_pt1 | contig 18590 bp, 24 predicted proteins | sample C_130820_MF_Meta_FD_187309 | JGI IMG/M metagenome (GOLD analysis project Ga0209084, IMG submission 187309) | Freshwater microbial communities from Lake Croche, Canada to study carbon cycling - C_130820_MF_MetaG (SPAdes) (version 2) | ecosystem: Environmental > Aquatic > Freshwater > Lake...
ATGTGCTCGTTGATGTGCGCCATCATCGCCGCCTGTAGAGCAGGGGCTTGTGGGTTCATCTGCAGCAACTGCATGATCTTCGGGTTCTGCATCGCAGACATGTGCGTCTGGATATGCGCCTCATGGTTCTGCTCCATGAATGCCTTGACCGGTTTGCCAGTCAACAAGTTCTGATTCTCTTGTACTGGATCGGTCGGTATTTGATCGTCCTCTACAGGTACTAACTTGCTGGCGTTCTTAATACCTAACACTTCAATCATCTGACGGTGCAGAAGCGGTAAGTTGTATAACTGCGGTGCGCTTTGTGCTAATTGTAGTACAGCTTGATACTGCACGATCTTCTGCGCCATAGTCGCAGCGTTTGGATCACTAACAGGGATCACATCTGTAGAGTCGTAGTCAGACTTCTTAGCCTTGCGACTACCTTCTTCGGGTTTGTAGTCATACTCTTCTGGTGTGTAGTCAGCAATGATCACCTTGAGTAACTTGAACTCCTGCTTCATGGCATAGTGCAGACGCGCTTGAACAGCGGTCATCACCTTTAGTGTGCGCTCGAGCAGGGCAAGGGTTGTGCCAACAGGAGCGTTAGTGCTCATGTCGCTGACGTTCATATCGCCGCTTGATGCAAAGGCGCGGCCTTCCTGCACAATCTGCTGAAACAGACTCATCAGAACCTGACTTGGCTCCTTGTACGGGAGGGGTAAGATGTTGTCACGGATACTTCCGGAAGGCACATCTACGTCTCTAAATTCTCCGGGCTGGATGGGGGTGTCGTCCCCTTTAATCCGTAGTCCTCTAGATTTAAGTCCGCCGGGGAGATTTGATAAAGTGCCCGCATCAACAAGTTGGCGGATAAGCATCGTTGCTGATTTTGCATAGCCTCCGATAAGGTGGATGAGCCCGAACCCGTAGAAGCCAAAGCCGGGGATGTATTGGTAGTGGACAAAGTGCTGTCGCTTTGTATGGAGGACGTCGTCTTCATACCAATTTCTCCTAATAGCCAAAATAGTGCGTGATCCCTTCTCAAGCGTCACAACGTACGGCAGAGCTATACCTGTCGCACGCCCCTTTTTGTCTGTATGTTCAAACCCTTTAAGGTCCAAGTTGACGTGTATCTCGAGGATGCGGTAGCGATCATCCTGAGTCGCGTTCATGCCCAGCTCTTCAGCCTTCTGCTTCTCGATGTCATCTAGCTCATAGCCCGGTTCGCCAATATCTACATCAGCATAGAACCCAGCTTCTTGTAGTTTAATTACTTCATTCTCGGTCTTGCGCATCACGTGCGTAACACGCTCAGCGTCCTCTATAGAAGACGCGCCGTACGGCACAACAATATCTTCTGCTGGTATAAACACAGCTACTTGACGACCCTTACTTGGATCGAAGTACACCTTCTTGAACGCAGAGCCAGTAATAGGTAACGACCACAACATCTTCTCGTGCTCTGGGCGATACTCAGTCATCACATCTGTTAACTGGTGGTTCATGTCCTCGCGCACGCGGGCAGCGGCTTCTTCTCTCAACAAGTCAATAGCGCCAATGATCTGCGTCTTCACAGGCCCCATCGCTGGGAATGTCTCCATCATCGCCTCAGACTGGAAGCGAACAACAGACTCGGTCAACATAGGGTGGAACACACCGCAAGCGCCTTGCCAAGGTTCAGTTCTATCTTCGTACTGCAGGCCCAACAACTTCAGCCCATCAACATAGGTCTTCACCCAGTCTCTGCGGTCCATTTGATCTTTATCGAAGTCTTCTATAAGATCGTTCGCCAGACCCGACATCTCACCGTCGTCCATGTACTCAGCGAGGTTGGCGTCAAAAGTTTCTGCTGTTTCTTTCTCTGGGCGGAGCTGGACTTCTATATCACCCGCGTGTATATCTACTGACTCAGGGTCCTCGATTTCAATCTCTAAGTCTGGCTGACCCGCTAGGTCTGAGAGACCCATAGGTGCTTGGTATAAACCTTTGTCCATCATTCCTGTTGCCATAGTATGTCCTTATACTGTGTAGTAACGCTCGCCGCGCCTACTTTTAAACCATTCAATTTCTTCAGGCTCATCGGTCGGTAAACGTAAGAACCCACCCGCGCGGAAACGCATAAGCGCGAGTGTAGTCGCGTCAACCAAGTCATCATGCTCGCCAGAAGGAAACGCGGCAATCTCGTCAACGAGCTCTTCAGCCCAACGAGTACGCGGTATCCAGACCTTGCCAGACGCGATTATGTCTGATACTGAGTTTAAACGCGAGATTTTATCTTGTCCTTTACTCGGTGTGAACTCCTGCACAGGTATGCCCATTGCTCTGAGTTCATAGATAAGCGGAGCGCCCGTGGCCTTCTTCTCAATCAAAACACCGTCTGGTTCGTACTCTTTATACTCCTCGAGCACATCTTTTTTTAGTTCTGGATACTCAACACGCTTCTTATATGTATTCAACAAAATGATGTTGGCTGCACCGTTGTCTTCATCGTTGGTGAATATGCCCCACGTAGTTCCCGCGGAATAGTCAGCACGGTTATTCTTCTCAAAAGCCGTGTCCCATGTCTGAAGTATGTAGTTGCAAGCGGGCGGGGCGTCAGCTTCCCACCACTTCCACCAGTCTCGTTTGATGATCGCCGACTCGTTACCAACAGGGTTCTGTTGATACTGCGCTTGCCACTTCGCGTTAGGTAGTTCCTCGCGAAGCGCCTCCAACTCTGCCAATGACCAGAACTCAGGCCATAAGGGTTTACCACTAGGCATAATCGCGGGGAACTCGATCACGTCCCACTTATCCCCGCCCCGCGCTGCTGCCGCTTTGAGCACTTGGCCCGTCAAGTCCCGCATCGCCCACCGTGTCATCACGATAATAATCGCTCCGCCCGGCTGCAAACGCTGACGCGGACCTGACGAATACCACTCTGTGACCTTATCAAACACATCTGGGTTGGTCGCAGCCAGCGCAGCTTCCTGTTCTGAGTGCGGATCGTCAATAATGAGTAAGTCGGCACCCTTACCTGTAACAGTTCCACCTACACCGATCGCAAAATAGTCACCATTCTTACTCGTATTCCATCGCCCAGCAGCTTTTGAGTCAGCTCTTAGCTCTAAATTGGGGAATAACGCCTTATATTCCTCAGAATCCACCAAATTTCTTACTTTTCTACCAAAACCTACCGCTAATTCAGCAGTATTTGAGCTCTGGATCACCTTTTTATGCGGAAATTTACCTAAAAACCACGCTGGCAGCAAGTAGGAAGCGAATTCTGACTTCGTATGGCGGGGTGGCATGTTAATAATCAACCGCTTTGACTCGCCGTTGACCACTTTCTCAAACGCTTTTGCCATTATCTTGTGGTGTCTGCCACCAATAAACTCAGGCCACACCTTATCTACGAACCCCATGAAGGTATCGCGGGCCACCTGCTTCTCAAACATCTCATCGCGGCGGTTCAAGTCCTCTAATACAGCAGCTTTCTGCGCAGGAGTCAACTTGCCGAGGTTGGCAAGCAGAGCTTGGAGCTCTGCGTCCATAGGCGCGGCGGGCTTAGCTTCCCTCATCTATGTCCTCGGCGGGCAGGGCGGGCGGAGCTTCTTCTATATACACAGGACCCAGCTCTTTGTCCAAGTCTATATCTATAGGTGTCACGTCTGTCACGCCTTGGGCCATGAGCATCTTACGGACTTTGTCCTTAATGGCTGCATCCAAGTCCGTTACGTTGTTATAGGTTACCGTTATCTCCGTCTTCTCAGAGAACAACCCTACATCAGATATCTTTCCTAACATTTCTGTTGCTTTTATCTCTATCTTGGGGTCACCGCATGACGCCAAGTCCAACAACTTGTTGGTCACGACTAAGCGCAGCTGCGCCGCGTCCGCTACGTATTGGTTGTCGTATTCTTGCAACATGTTACTGATTCGCTCTGCTACTGGCAGGGAATACAGAGTTTGCGGATTCTTATCTATGGACTGCACTTCTTTGCGCGGCCTGCCTCGCCCTCGCTTTGGCGGGGCGTCAGCAGTCATAGCTTTCTCGTATTGGTCTACGATCAGCTCATTAAATGTTTTGAATACCTCGTCCGCCTTGCCCTGCGCTGCAGGATCATCGTCGACGTGTGCACCCAACTCTTTTAAAAGATTGGCGGTGTTGGCAGCTATCTGCATATTCTCATGCAGAGTAGAAGCTACTTCGGGCTCCAGCGTCGCTGGATAAGGCACCGTTTTATCGGGTGTGATTTGCAGTGTCATGGAGGAAAAAGGGCACTCCGTTGTTTTGTGGAATATATCATACTTGTCAATAGGGGAGGTTGAGACTCCTACCCGGGGGGTCAACTGGATACTTAAAACGCACGACCTGATACTTAAAAAATATACCCCCCTCCCCCCACTTTTAAATTTTACTAACCGGGTGTGCAAAACACTGTGTATGGTCCGTACCTCCCTTCCGGAGCGAAATGGGGGCGTGGGGGGTCTCTCCGGCGCGAAGTTTTTTTTCGAGAAGGGGTGGGGTCGGAGAAAGTCGTTTCGATTTTGGTGGTGTAGTCGGCGAAGAAGGAAAAATTTTTTTGATTGCCTGTGATTGGATTGGGTTGTAAACCTCTGTGCGGTTTCCCCCTATTCCATACCATATCTATACAATAGAGTTATCGGTTGGGGAGATGCTAACTCCGCGATCGACGCGCACAATCAGACGCATCATGTCTGATTGTGCGGTGGCAATATTGCCTGTCCTTTACTTGGAGAATCAAAATGCAAACAAACCAAAACACTGCTGTTGCAGTTCTCGCGGACAATGTCCCTATGTTCAACGGCGCGCCCATCGAGACTTCGATGGTCGAGACGATCGAGCAGTTGGGGCGTGATTACTGGTCGGCAGAAGATGCCAAGATTCGTGCCGAGAAATCGCTCGCGTCTTGTGATGTGTCTTTGTTCGACTTGGTCAAGGGTCTGCCTTACGCTGAGTTCAAAACCGTGCGCGGTCTGTTCGTCAATGGCTGTCGTGACAAGGGCGCGCCTACTGACGAAGCGGCTGGCAAGTCGTGGGAACGCGCGATCAATCGCATCGGCACATCGTGCGGGTTCGAGCGACCAAAGGCAACAAGCGAGTCCGCGACTCGCATGGCGGCGAAGCGGGCTGAACAAGCCAAAGTCTTTGAAGCCAAGTCCGATGGTGAGTTGATCGAAGCCAAGGCTGACCTGTTAGCCAAGGGTGATACGAAGTCGATCGCGCAGGCTCAGGCTGTCACGAAAGAAATCGAGCGCAGAGCGAAGCCTACTCTTGATGCTGAGGACACTGCCCGCAAAGCAGTGCGTGACAAGATCATTGCCCGTGCCAAGGAATTGGCAAAGGCTGGCACTGCTGACGCTGACGATCGTCTGACTCGCGCCCTGTTAGCACTCGGCTAAAACCCTGCCCGCCATGTTATGAGCATGGCGGGTTTTTCTTTATTCTTTCTTTATTGGAGATTCTTATGGCTAATATCTTAATTGGTGAGTTGGTGTTCTTTACCTTTGTGACTGTGTCTCAGTCCGTTACTGGCGGGGCGAGAGATCGCACTCAAAGGCGTGTGCTTGCGAAAGTCATGTGCGAGTATTCCGAGTGCGAAGAGAAACTCGCGCACTTCAAAGAGGACAACAACCACATTGCTCCGCGAGAAATCCACGCGCAATTCACTTATCAAGAATACATTGATTAACCCTGCCTATCCTTGCCCGTCATGCGTTCGCGCGTGGCGGGCGGTTTTTTTTGGCTCGCGCGGTCTCGTCGCGCCCGCCCCGATGCCAGTTCCCGTATCCTAGCGGAACGAAGTGGAGCGAAACCAGTTCCCCCAACGGCGTAGCATGAACGGCGTAGTCCGCGCCCATATCTCCCTATTCTGTAGAAACGGGCTAGCCCGAACAGTGCTGCGGCTCGGCTGGCGAGGCGAACAATGCGACACTTTGTCGATTTGTTTCATTTAGTATTACTTTTTGGGGGCGCTGGACGTCACGCCCGCCTCGCCGTGTGTAAAGCAGGTCTAAAAAGTGTTGTATAAATGCCTAATTCTTATATAATCGGCATAACCCACAGAGGAGAGACGCCTTGGGTTATATAACTATCCCCGTTGAAAACCCAGCAGGAAGTATATAACCTGTGTCGAATCTTATAGAATTATGCACAAGTAAAAATCCTAACCCCGCGTAAACATTGGATATTTTATAGTTTCTCTTCTTATAATATAATATATATTTAATATATACATGCAAGTGGAGTTAGTATGAAGCAACTTTTTTCTGAGCCCGTTTTAGGCGGGCGGGGCGGGCAGGGCGCATCCAACTCCACAAAATTTCCAAACATCTCTTTATACTAACCCTTCAATGATGTATCCATTAAACATATATTATATAATTACCGTCAAACCCGCATGGTTATTGACAATTCCCCAAATAGTTATATAATGTTCAAGCCTAGTTATATCAACGAAGCCACTTACCTTATCTATTATAGAATGGAGTTCTATCATGTCCAGACCAGTCCGTTACCGCGATGCTGACTCGCTTTTCTCAAACTGTTTTATAAGAAACGATTGCATCGTATGGCGAAGCGGGTCGAACAACCCATCGCCCATACTAACGGCGCAGTCCCCACTTGCCCAACAGTTCGCCACAACTTCCGTTGCCCGAATCCTGTTCACCATCGTGAAGTTCCCGCCAGCTTCTACCCGCATCACAAGAATGTGCACAACTGACTCGTGTGTAAACCCTTGGCATCATGTCGAAGCCAAACCATTTCGAGAGAAGCGCAAGAAGCAGGTCAACCCGTTTGATGATCTACCTGAGCAAGATTCGCACCGACATTTGATCGCACCCGAAGAATCGGTTCTGCAGTCCATGAAGCCGACAGACCCCGCAATGTGCGATGTCCTCGCGCGCTCGGCGAGCGTGGCGGGCTATGACTGCAAGGGGTTGAAGAACAAACGCTTTGCCGAATCTATCCACGCTAAGTCAGACTCAGCCACGCCCGCCGATACCAAGCCTGTGCTTGTCATGCGCTCAATGGTGGAGAAGCAGAAGCGAGAGATCGAAGAAGCGAACAAACCCGCCGTGGAGGAGGAAGGTTTCGATAACCTATACGACGAATTCATGGGATTGTTGGATAAGGGTAAAAACCTGAACACAGCCCATAAATAGAGAACACGGACTTGACAAAGTCTAATCTATATGCTATAATCTACTTTAGTAGATTTTAAGTAATACCTTACATCTACTAACTAACCGACATGGTGTCGGATAGTTCAACCTTTATTGGAGATAAGTATGAGCATTGAATTAGAAGCCAACACATCAAACGAACCGACCAACAACCCAACGCACGAAGCCGTTCAGTTTTACTGGGGCGAGCGTTGCGCTGAGCATGAGGACGGATGCCCTACTTGCACTGCGTGGGAACACTACGACAGCTTGCTCAACACAGCATCGTTTGTGTTTGACCCCGAGCGTGACGGACCAACTGAGTTCGTGCCACCGCGTTCTTTAACTATTGCTGAAATGGCGCAGGTGCTTAATATGCGAACTCAGCGCTCGAATGACGAACACGGACTTGACAAAGTCTAATCAGTATGCTATAATCTACTTTAGTAGATTTTAAATGACAACGATAGTTCACAAACATTCCGACAGCGTGTCGGTATGTTCATTTCAAGGAGTAGTTATATGCTAGTTCAAAAAACTAAAGAATACGATGTTGCTTGCAACTTCGACTGGCGTGCATGCGTTCACTGCGGTGACGATGTGCGCGTGGAGCGTTGGAACTTAGGTTTCAAACTCTGTATGACGTGCGGTGAAGATGCCGCACTTGCTGATCGCGCATCTTGGTGCGTAGTGCAACCGTATGGCAAGGGTCCATACATGCTCGTAACGGCGGAGTCTGCACCTCAGACTCTTATGGATACGAATCAGAAAAACCCGCGTTCGAACTAACCGACGTCTTGTCGCAATGTTCTTTTTATCCTCACTTATCTAGGAAATGAAAATGTCAAGAGAATTATCTTTCGCCCGCCGTATCAACTTCAACGAGACCGTTGATCTGTTGCTCAACTCGGGTCACAACTCAATACACCTTACTGGCGAACCGGGTGTTGGTAAGACCGCTATCCAAGATGTGATTGTGGAGAAGACTGGGTTTCACAAGGTGTATATCGACGGACCTAACACCGATGTGGGTCAAGCGGGTATGCCTATTCCCAATCATACGACGCGCACCTTGGACTTCTATCCCGCCAACAACTATCGACTGCACACCAACGAGCCGTGCGTCATCATGATCGACGAGTGGACAAAGACAGATGACTATGTCCGCAATACGCTACACCCACTGCTCCACGAGCGCAGACTTGGTGAATTCAAACTGCACCCCGAGACTATTGTCTTTACTACTGGCAACATGGACAGCGACGGCGTGGGTGACTCTGCCAAGGCGCATACCCGCAATCGTCAGACATGGATGACCTACATGAAGCCCACTGCTGAAGAATGGCTGGTCTGGGCGGGCAACGCGGGCGTGGCACCTGAGATTCAAGCGTGGGTCAAGGAGTATCCGCATAGCATGGCGTCGTATATGGACGGCGGGCAGAAGGACAATCCTTACATCTTCAACCCAACCGATGCTTCGCAGACTTCGTTCTTCTCGCCCCGCTCTGCTTACAAGGCATCGCATTGGGTCACTATCCGTGATCGTATTACAGAGAACGCGTTGATCGCGGCGCTCGACGGCACTATCGGTGCGCCCGCATCGCGTGACTTACAGGCTTACATCGCTCTGTCTGATCAACTGCCAACGCGTGAGTCTATCGAGTCTTCGCCCGATACAGCTCCGATACCGACTAGCCCTGCGGCTCTTTGTATTCTTGCTTTTAAGGGTGTGATGGTCTGCACTCGTGAGTCTTTCGCTACTTGGTTGCGTTATGTCAAGCGTATGCCTAAAGAGACACAAGCGGTCTTCATCAACTCTATCTTAGAGATATCTGCTAAGAAGCAGTGGGTCATGGCGCATCCGTCATTCGTGACATGGGCTCGTGAGAATCAGTATATGTTTGCAGGCTTGAAAGGCTAATCATGACTAACTTAACACAACAGGAACGCGAAATGAAACAAAGCGACAAGAAGTCGGATAGTTTCGACATTAGTTGGATAGTTGGCATCGCCTTGTTTTTAGGCTTTGTTGTAACTGTCTTGGACATAACCATTTGGAGAGCATGATGCACTGGAATCACAGAGTAATGAACTGCCCGTCTGAGAACGGCGGAACCGATGACTACTTCACTTTCAAGGAAGTGTATTACAACGCTAAGACTAACGAGCCTTATGCGTATGGCAACCCATTCATCGGTGGCGACACCTTTGAGGAACTACAAGAATTGGTTGAGCATCTGAAGACTGCGCTCGGCAACCCCGTGTTACATGAAAACGATTTCGCATTAGGAGGTAAATACTATGCTGGTTAAAGCACGACTTCCCGCTGAGAAGCGGATAGAGGTAGTCCATGTGAGTTTGATGCGTGACCCCAAGTTCGCATTGTTCGCTGGTCTATTCATGGTGGGTAAGACTGAGATATCAGACAACCCGCATCTAACTGCAAGCACCAATGGTCGCGATGCCAAGTATGGTCGCGCCTTCGTGGACTCTCTCACAGATAAAGAATTGGCTTTCCTTATCATGCACGAGAACATGCACAAGTGCTATCGTCACCTGACTACATGGCGTTCGCTATGGGAGATCAACGCGGGCGTGGCTAACATCTCGTGTGATCATGTGATCAACTTGCAGTTGGTTGACATGGACCCCGAAGAGACTTGCTTAGCGTTTCCCCGTGATAGAGAAACAGGTGAGCGTATCGGTGCGTATGACCCACGCTTCCGTGGCTTTGATACCAAGCAGGTCTTTGACATTCTCCTCGAAGAGACCGAGGACGAAGAACCGCAAGATGGTGACGAGCCATGCGACAACCCCACAGGTGGCGGGCAAGGCGACGAGGCGGGCGGGGCTGGCAAGGAGAAAACAAACCGACAAGGTGTCGGTAAGTTAAAGCCGATGGACGTCCATGATTGGCAAGACGCGACGGACGGCATGTCCAAGGAGGAGAAGAAACAACTCGAGCGTGATATCGAGCAGGTGTTACGCCAAGGTGGTATCTATGCTGGCAAGGTCGGTGGCAACATGCCACGCGAGATCGGTGAACTTCTCAAGCCCAAGGTGGACTGGCGTGAAGTCTTGCGTCGCTTCGTGCGCACTTCGCTCAAAGATCGGGACTCCGCATCGTGGCGCAAGGCGCATAAGAACTTCTTGTGGCAGGACGTGATTCTCCCAAGCATATTGGGCAAGCGTATGAAGTGGCTCGTCATTGCGATGGACACATCAGGTTCGATACAGGGTCCGGTCTTGACTGACTTCCTATCAGAGATGAATGGTTGCGTGAAGAGTGTCGGTGCTGATCGTGTCGATGTTATCTATTGGGACGCTGAGGTAGCGGGGCATGAGACATACAAGGGTAGCACTGCGGACATTGTGCATCAGACTAACCCCAAGGGTGGTGGTGGCACTGACCCCGATGTAGTCGTTGACTTCTTGCAAGAGAAGCGCCTGACTCCCGATGCGATCGTGATGCTGTCGGATGGGCATATGCACACCAACAAACCCAAATGGGCTGGCGTTAAAGCGCCGACTCTGTGGTGCATTATCGGTAACGATAACTACGAGGTTCCGAATGGACAGAAACTTGTTATCTGAGACTGACCCATTGGTTGAGTGTATCCATCATCTGAACAACCTTTGCACGGTTGGGTGGACTAACTTTCATATGCGCTTGAACCCTGCGGGCATGGCGCTTATCAAAGAGATAGACCCAATGGCTAAGGTTTTCAACATGTATGACCACTTCACTGCACTTGCTATGGCACGGTCCGCTCTTGGTTACCCCAATTTCGATTCGCTCAAAGGCTTTCAGAAATTGTGGGATTACTGCGCGGACATGGTCGAAGCAGAGGGGGAGGACGGCTTTAGGGCACAGTCCACTTTTGGTGGTCTTATTTCCCACGGCTTCCCATACGAAGTCGATTGTAGTAACGACAGCCCGTTAGTCGGGTGGTTCCTTGTATTAGGAGAAAGAAATGGATGAAGAAGTAATTTTGAATGTAGGTAGCAGTAGGTTCCTACTAAGTGTGTCCGAGGCTATGGAAGTAGCCAAGGTTCTCAACTCTTGCCAAACGATTGGCAGTAAGTGGCTCAAGAACGGGTCAGTTACTTGCGTGCAGAAGCCAAGCAACGATGTGTGTTTTATCGCACCGATGACTGGAATCTTTCGCATGGAGCTGGATTCAAACGAACGGGCTATTGAATTGGAGAATAAAAAATGATGAAGCAAACGCAAGGCTACTCAGTAGCCCTTAACAAAGAAACATATGACCTCCTCCAAGAGGTCAAGACCGCCCTTGTTGACAAGCTGGGGTTCGAGCCGACTAACGGTCAGGTGGTGCGCCATTTGATCGCAGTCTTTTTCAACGAGACAAACTAACCGACAAGGTGTCGTAATGTTCGATTCACCACAACATAACTTCTACGCTATGAATACATACCAAATCAAACCGCTTAACTCCTACGCCGAGGCGTTAGCGCATTTCAATAATGTCTTACCCATTCGTGGGCTGACGGTCAAACCGCTTGGCAAGCGTCGCTATCACTCGGCGGCTAACATCTCGGTAGATGATGGTGAGAATGTTTGCCTTAACTACTATGGTCACCCACTTGTTGCGTGGCACAAAGACAATAGTTTTACAGTCGATGCGCCAGTGCATTACTCCGCGTTCACTGTTCACACCTTGCACTACTACCTACCCAAGACGATGCACTTTGGCTGGGATAAGGGTCGCTTGGTCATTGTCATTGGAGGTCAGACTAGGTATGTTCTGTTGCGTGGTAAGAGCCTTCACTTCACAACTGGCGGCGACGGGTTCAAGGTGTCAAGTGATATTAAAGAATACAACTATCGCAAGAGACCCAGAATGGCTACAAAGATTATGGCTAAGTATCAACCCTTCATAGATTGGGTGGGGCTGGTCACATCTATTGATAACAAACAGGGTGAGTTTGAAGAGGAGACTTCGTCGGCGCATGAAAAGTTGCGTGAAGCGTGTGGACTTCCTACGACTAAGGTTGTTGAACGAGCGTGGGCGCATCATTACTCCAAGATGGGCTATGAAAGTTTGATTCGCGATAGATTCGCAAAGCACATGGTTTGCGCTGACAACATGCCTATCCCACGAGATCGCAAAGACTGGTCGCATACCAAAAGCGCCAAGGTTGTGCTTGACTGGATGGAGGGTAGTGAGCCTAACGACAACTGGGTAAGCGCTATGTATATCATCCTTAAACAAGGTGGCACACGGGACTACGACTACAAAAACCACACAGGTTGGTATCTGCGTTTCGAGAAAGACAACCTCACAAAATATATTGAAGAATTGATCTCTGTTGTGCATAGAGATACCGTCTTCACTAAAGAAGAATTAGAAGCGGGCAAAGTCCCATCTAAAACCAACCACTGTTACTTCAATGACGTGGCGCTCGAAAAACTAACCGACATGGTGTCGGATAGTTCTGTTTAACCAACTTATCTTGGAGAGATATATGTCTAATATGATTGCACCACCGATTTCATTATCGTCAATGGCTATGCTAGTCGAACTACGCATTAGCACTTGGACTGCGCGTAAGCGTGACAAGGAAACAACTGCTGACTTGAATACAGCGAAGGAAGCATCGCAAGATGCGAGTTCGGTTTACAAGTATCTCATGGCGGGCAGTGATCACCTCGACAAGATCGAGAAGTATGCCGCCAAATGCCGTGCATGGAATGGCACACAGACTTTGCCTTGGATGAAGGGCGTAGGGTTACTACCGATGGAGAACTTCTTCTCTTATCGTGAGCAACTAGGCACGATGGAGAACAACTTCTACAAGTTAGTCAATGACTTCATAGCAGTTTATCCAACGCTGGTCAACGCGCAAGCCTTCAAACTCGGCAAGTATTTCGATGCGTCAGAGTTCCCAACTGTGGACTCTTTGCCCCGTCGTTTTAAGTTTGTCGCTAACTTTCTCCCTGTTCCAGAGAAGGGTGACTTTCGCTTGCAGTGCGAGGACCGAGTTCGTCAAGACTTGGCTGACCAATACGAGAAGATGTATAACGACAAGTTAGCCGAAGCCATGCGTGACCCGTGGGAGAGACTGCACGAACTACTCACAAAGATGAGCGATACATTGACTGACTCACCAGACGGCAAACGCAAAATCTTCCGAGACTCTATCGTTAACAACGCGGTAGGCTTGTGTGATCTGCTGACTCGTTTGAATGTAACGAAAGACCCGGAGCTAGAAAAAGCGAGACGTATGCTAGAGCATACGGTGTTGGGTATAGACCCCGAGGATTTACGCAAGATGCCGAGCGCTCGTCAAGAGCTGAAGTCTAGCGTAGATGAAATCATTAGTAAATTTAACTGGTAAGGAGATAGTATGACTGCATTTGTAAGTATCCGTATCGACGCCGATATGATGCTCGACCCTTCATTGAAGGCGTTGATTGATAAGCTAACACTGATTAACCCTAAGTGGGTGTTTTCGTCAAACAAGAAGACTAGCGAATACGAGACAATGATCGACTACAAGGGCTACAGCCCGACAGCTGAGCATAGAGCGCCCGAGGGGTTTAGTTATATCCGCGCGGTTGATGTGAGCGAAGATGATGAGAAGCTAGGTCTTGTGGGTGTAGACACGCACTATAGGTCAAACGCGGACCAGCGCTTTGTTTACTATGTAAATAGCTGGCGCTTAAACAAGAGTCGCGGTAATCGGAATACAACTTCTAGCCTTAAGATAGAGACCATAACGCGCGAGTGTAAGAAACTGTTTAAGCCAAAGAATAGGTTGGAGGTGTATGAGAAAGGTGTAGAAGAACTACAGAATAAGTTTAATCGGGCGCACCGAGAACTTGTCACACCTATTGAACACTCTAACTTTATTAAGTCTGTTGCCAGCGTTCAGCTACTAGCGTATTTCCTACTGCACAACATACCAATCACAGATCGGGAGATCGTGGATACCCGCGATGCCCTGATGTCCGACAAGTATAAGAAAGCGGTAGAGGACTACGATGTAGCCTACAGTGTCTCGTCCTCGACTAGGTATCCCGTTGTTGAAGTCGGTGGCATGTTCATGTATGCAGGTGCTACCGAAGTAGAGTGCAAAACTTATGAAGAACTATCGCAAAGCCAACAAGAGAAGATCGCTGTATTGCAACTTATGCAAGACAACGAGATGGTAAGAGATGTAGGCTTTCGTGCTAGTGCAGGTAAGTATTACCTTATATAATAGAATCCAATAGTATCCATTTAGACCCGCCAAGTGCGGGTCTTTTTTTTGCCTAAAACAAACCGACAATAAGTCGGAAAGTTTTTTATCAAACCACTTGACTTAGTCTAATTAACCCCATATAATAGTAGTCACACAGGGGGTAAAGTGACAACACCAGAGCGCAAAGTAAAGGATAAGATTGTAGCCATACTCAAGAGATATGGTGCATACTACTTCTTTCCCGCAACCTACGGCATGGGTCGCGCTGGAGTTCCTGATATCATAATATGCTATCGCGGGCTATTCGTAGCCATCGAGTGCAAAGCTGGCAAGGGAAAGACAACAGCACTACAAGAACGAGAACTTGCCAACATAAAAAAAGCGAACGGCATAGCCGTCGTTGTAAACGAAACCAACATAGATTTGGTAGAGATCATCTTAAACACTATAGAGAAAGAGAACAATGCTAGAGAAAATTCTACGGGGTAGGCTCCCTGAGCAACTTGTTGCGTTAATCGAGAACCTCGAACAAAACCCCGATACCAGTCACCTAGACAAGATACTTATGTTCGCCGACGAATTCGAGCGTGACATAACTAAGTTTGAGCGGTGGATGCTTAGTCGCACAGTTCGTAGGGTGCGTAAATTAGTTAAGCGCGACGAGTTACTGCGTAAGGCGATGGAGATCGTCATCAACAAACCCGAAACATACGACGCTAACACATACAAATACAAAGCAAGCGGTCGATACGACACTGAGGTTGACAAGATGATGGCAGAGAGTGTTGCGAAGCACTTCTAATGATCACCATAGACTTTGAGACTTACTACTCGGCTGACTTTTCTCTCACGAAAGTCACAACGGAGGAGTATGTGCGCAGTGATTTGTTCGAGGTGATCGGGGTAGCGGTCAAGGTCAACGACGCCCCTGCCGAATGGTTCTCAGGGTCACTGGAAGAAACGGCTGAGTGGCTGGCGGGCTTCGATTGGCCCAACCACTTCGTGTTAGCCCATAACGCTATGTTTGACGCCGCTATATTGACATGGGTCTTTGGTCAGCGCCCGAAAGCTTGGCTCGATACTCTATCTATGGCTCGCGCCACGCTTGGTCCTAATGCTAAGGTCGGGCTGGCGGCGCTGGTCGAGGAGTTTGGGTTAGGTAGGAAAGGGCTTGAGGTTAACGACGCTAAGGGTAAACGCCTAGCAGACTTCACCCAACAACAGTTAGCCGAGTATGCTGGCTATTGCATCAATGACGTGGAACTAACCTATAAGTTATTTAGAGAACTTGATGCGAGCTTCCCAGTTAAAGAGAAGCGCCTTATAGATATAACCATCCGTATGTTCAGCGACCCGTTGTTGGAGTTGGACGTAGCGAGACTGCATTCACATCTAGCTGAAGTGAAAACCCGCAAAGAGAAGTTGTTCACTGATTCTGGTATCACCAAAGAAATCTTGAATAGCTCGGCTAAGTTTGCTGATCTGTTACTACAGCACAAAGTATTACCCCCGCAGAAGATAAGCCCCGCTACTGGCAAGTTAACCTATGCGTTCGCAAAGAGTGACGAAGAATTCGTAGCTCTGCTAGATCACCCTAACCCTGACGTGCAGGCTATAGTAGCCGCACGATTGGGCGCAAAGTCTACGCTGGAGGAGACAAGAACCGAGCGATTCATAGAGATCGCAAGGCGTGGACACATAAGCGGCACCCTCAGACGACTGCCTATCCCACTTCGATACTACGCCGCGCACACTGGGCGGTGGGGCGGGTCTGACAAAGTTAACTTACAGAATCTACCTAGCAGGGGCGAGGCGGGCGGGAAACTCAAGCGGTGCATCATCGCACCTAACGGTTACACCATTATTGATTGCGACTCCTCGCAGATCGAAGCCCGCGTGCTGGCATGGCTGGCGGGGCAGACTAATCTGACTAGGTTGTTCGCGTCCGGCTCTGACGTGTACGTGCACATGGCTTCGCAAATATACGACACACCTGTAGACGGCATAACAGCTGAGCAACGTTTCATCGGCAAGACCACGGTTCTTGGCGCTGGCTACGGCATGGGCGCGGATAAGTTTCAGAAACAGCTTGCCAACATGGGTAAAAGCGTAGACCTAGATATGTGTAAGCGAATCATCAAGGCTTACCGAAACAGTAACCCCGCTATCTCTGGGTGGTGGCTACATCTAAATTCCGTATTGGTGGCGCTTGTATCTGGCACGGAGAGAGAAGTTGACAGAGAGAACCTCATGTTTACAACGCCGTTCACGGGTATAGGGCTACCGAATGGGCTATACCTAAACTACCCCGAGTTAACTCGTACTTCCGGTGGTGAGTTCACATACCTAACCCGTAATGGGCGTAACAAAATTTACGGCGGCAAGGTTGCCGAAAACATATGTCAGGCGGTTGCTCGTTGCATCATCGGAGAGCAGATGATCAACATTGAGAAACGTTATCGCGTCGTGCTCACCGTCCACGATGCCATAGCTTGTGTAGCCCCAATCGACGAGGCAGACGAAGCTCGTAATTACATTGAACAATGTATGCGCACACCCCCCAAGTGGGCCGTTGGTCTACCCCTCAACTGCGAGTCAGGAATGGCTCAAAACTATGGAGATTGTTAATGAAAGCTTTAACTTGGTCGTATAGTAGCTTGGCTCTGTACCAACAGTGTCCCAAGAAATACTATCACCTAAAGGTAGCAAAGGATATCAAGGAAGAGCCCGGCGAAGCTATGACCTTTGGTAATGAGATTCACAAGATAGCGCATGAGTATGTGGAACAGGATAAACCTATTCCTCAGAAATACAGCAACATCGAACCAGCGCTCAAGTCTTTGAAGGACATGGAGGGTAAGAAGTTATGTGAGAACAAGCTTGGCTTGACCATAGACTTTAAGCCTTGCGGGTTCTTTGATAAGAATGTTTGGTGGCGTGGCATTGCCGACATCATCATCGTTCAAGGCGACACGATTCTTACTGTGGACTACAAGACCGGTACCAAAAGTAAATACGCTGACCTAAAACAACTAGAGATACTCGCTCTAGCTTTGTTCAAACACTATCCGGAAGTTAAGCGCGTCAAAGCAGGACTGCTGTTCCTATTTGCCGATGACTTTGTAAAGACTGTTTATTCAGCAGATTCACAAGCCGAATTGTGGACTGGTTGGATTTCAGATGTTGGGCAATTAGAAACGTCCGTTATCAATAACGTATGGAACGCTAAGCCTAACTTTACGTGTCGGGGATGGTGCCCCGTTCATTCATGTGATCATAACGAAGGAGCTAGAAATGGTTAAAAAGAAAGTAAACAAAGCAGGACAGATACGTTCATACGTATCAGCGCATCCTGATGCTAAACCCGCACAAGTTGCCAAAGCATTAAAGATGTCGGTGCAGTATGTATATCAAGTTTTGCATAAAACAAAATCGACGGGCTTACCCGAGGTGAAAGACACAGTCACACGGACACCACTCGCGCACATGGCAGAGTTAGCGTACCAACAGACGAGTGGACGTGACCGACGCCACCCGATTACAGGTAAGCGTCTCATGCAAGGGTCGGGGTACGCGGCTACTGCTAGCGGGATTAGCGGGCGTGGTTTAGCCGACATGGTCAATCACCCCGCACATTACAAGGCGGGCGGGATAGAGACTATCGACTACATCGAGGCGAAGGAATTAAGTTACCACCTTGGCAACGTCATTAAGTATGTATCCCGAGCTGACCATAAAGGTCAGAAGTTGGAGGACTTGAAGAAGGCGCAGTGGTATTTGAGCCGCGCAATCGAAAATGAAAACAAAAATACACGTTAACCAACACGTGGTCAGAGCCAACGCTAAGAGTGGCAGACATGACCCTGTACTAACAATAAAGACCTACAAGGGTAATACGTACGCAAGTAGCGTGCAGATTAACGGTCCTAGTACTGTGGTGTATAGCCCCGACAAACCCTTGTCTTGCGGGGCAAAAGTGTGGATAGAAACTACTTCGGAGGTTACATGGGAAAAATGAAACAACAAATCGAGCAAGACGACGATATACAAACATACAAACAGGAGTGGGTAGGTCTAACCGATAAAGAAATCTATCAGGTGGACTTTGATAACAAGTCTTTCTACGAAGCCGCTCGCATGATTGAAGAGATGCTTAAGTGGAGAAACACATGACTAAATTATGGGTTGACCCGCCCGAGGGTTGGAAACATGGATTCCCCGCTATCTAT
>Ga0209084_1001618_pt1 | contig 18568 bp, 14 predicted proteins | sample C_130820_MF_Meta_FD_187309 | JGI IMG/M metagenome (GOLD analysis project Ga0209084, IMG submission 187309) | Freshwater microbial communities from Lake Croche, Canada to study carbon cycling - C_130820_MF_MetaG (SPAdes) (version 2) | ecosystem: Environmental > Aquatic > Freshwater > Lake...
CCGGACGGGGTGAATGCTTGCGGGATGCCGTGCCTAGCAAAAAAATGGCAACCGCGCGCTGCGTTCCAACTGTGACACCTCTAATGACCTAGGCAGGTGCCCACGCTGCGGGCACTCTGCACCCACGCGTGGTCGGGGGGGATCAACTTCAAATTGCCGGCCACCTCGGCAATGGGCACCGGTGCCGCCACGCCACCGCGATCGGCCACCATCATTCCAAAGCATTTCTCTTGAATCAACTCGACGCAGAGGGTGCCGAGGCGCGTGGCTAACAAGCGGTCGGCGGCCGAAGGGGTGCCGCCGCGTTGCAAGTATCCGAGAATGGTCACCCGGGTCTCTAGTTTGGTGAGTTCCGCCAATTGTTTGGAGAGGCGCAAGGTATTGCCGTCATGATGTTCATTGAATGCCGCTAGGGCGCGCTTGGCGGCCGCGTTCGCCGGGGTGCCCTTGGTGTCTTTTTTGGCTTGTCGGGCGGCGGCATACATGGCCGCATCAGTGACGTTCATCGCCCCCTCCGCTACTGCCACGATGCTGAAGTTGGTGCCGTGGTCGCGGCGGCGTTGAATCGCGGCGGCGACCGTCTCAACTTGATAGGGAATCTCTGGAATCAGAATCACGTCAGCGCCGCCCGCAAGGCCCGCGCCCAGCGCCAACCAGCCAGCCCGATTGCCCATAATCTCGGCCACAATGATGCGATGGTGGCTGTGCGCCGTGCTGTGCAGCCGGTCCACTACTTCGGTGACGATGCCCAACGCGGTGTCAAAGCCGATCGAAGCGTCGGTTAGAGCCAGGTCGTTGTCGATCGTCTTGGGCAGGGTGATGATGTTAAGCCCTTTCTCGATAAGGCGCAGGACGTTCTTGTGGGTGCCGCCGCCGCCGATGCACACCAAGGCGTCTAGGCCGTTGCGGTGGTAATTTTCGGCGATCACGTCGGTCATGTCGCGAATCTCGCCAGCCATGTCCATGCGGTGGGGTTTATCGCGACCGGTGCCGAGGATGGTTCCGCCGACGGTGAGGATGCCGGCGAGGGTGGTCTTATCGAGCGGGTAGCGGAGGTTTTCGGCGAGGCCGCGGAAGCCGTCACGAAACCCAATGACCTCCATGCCACAACTCATGGCCGCCTTGCCGACACTGCGGATGGCGGCGTTGAGCCCCGGGCAGTCGCCGCCGGCGGTAAGAATTCCTACATGTTTGTTGCGGGCCATTAGCTTGTATGGAGTTCCATACCCAAGCCACGCGCGATGTCAAGAGCTTTGCAGGGTGAATGTGCCAAGAACTGAGCAAACCTTCTGACTAACATGGCCCGTTGCGGAGCGCCAGCTTCAGCCGGCGAGACTCGCCGGCTCAAGCCGGCGCTCCATTCTGCAGCCAAGTGAGTCGGGAGCTTGATGGCTCAGCGGAGCGGGGCGGTCGGCGGGATGGCCGGATGGGCCGGCGCGGGAGAGGACTTGAGAGGCGGCATGCCGGCCACCGGCATGAAATCCTGGAAGGTGGTGATGCTGAGGCGGGCAGAGACGGGATTGAGGTCGGCGAACATGAGGGAGCGCATGCCCGGGACGAAGCGCAGCAGGGTTTCACTGGCGGTGCGCCAGCTGTCATTCTGTTGGAATTGAAAAATTACTGGGGCCATGTTGAAAGCATCGCGGGTTGTGGGGCGGGCGAATCCATGATCGGAGCCAGCCTTGAGAATGAGGGTTTTTTCACCAATGGTGCAACGAATGTCCTGGCTGTAGAGGTTAACGACAAAACCCCCGCCATCGGGAAAATTCTTGACGCTGTCTTCGATGACCAAGACCCGCCACGGGACCGGCGCGGCGGGCTGCTCTGCGGGCATCAACACCAGAATGGCGGCTGTCACAGACTCCGGGATTCTGGCGGCTGCCATCGGCCGGCGCTGGTCAGAGGACACGAGGGAGATGACGTTGCCCTTGGCGCAGCACACGACAGGTTCGGAAAACGTGTGGGTCGGGATGCTGCAGGTGACCTCAGTGCCTTTGTCCAAGACATTGAGGAGCGGCGGCGGGGGCCCGGTGCCACCGAGATACACAAAGCGGCAACTGACCTTGCGGGCGTCCTGCCCATGACTGATCACGGAGCAAAGAATCAACAGGCAGAAACACAGCAGACGCATGGGTGGCATTGGGGTGAAGGCTGAAATTGGCAATGAGATCTCACCGGAGGTGATGCCCAGCAGCCCCTCCACTAAGAGCGCTGAACCTATCTACCAACCCGTCTGGCGCAACCCTTTTGTTCGACTGAGCTTTTTGGCCACATTCACCTTGACGGGGCAACTGAGCGTCCTGATCCTCATCGCGGGGCGTATGCGTTCATTCACCACATTCTATCTAAGCCGCATCATTGATACCAAGGCGTACGACGCCCACGGTAACTGCATTGGCGTGGTCAAGGATTTGTTAGTAGACGCTGACTCCTCAAACTACACCTCGGGCCATCCTTCGGTCAACGGCATCAAGCTCAAACACAAAAAGCGCGTCTTCTTCCTCGCTTTCCGCCATTTCCGCATCGAAAAATCCGCCGGTAAATTAAAAGTCGTCTGCGACCAGCTCACCGACTTGCCGGCCAGCCACATCGATGGCGACCTGTATCTGGTGGATAGCGTGTTGGACAAGCAAATCGTCGATCTCAACGGCCGCAAATTGGTTCGCGTCAACGATGTGCGCCTAGTTTCCATTGTCAATGGCACCTACGCCGTGGCGGTGGACATCGGCATCGAGGGCCTGTTGCGCCGGGTCGGCATCGCCAAGCCAATCAAATCCCTCGCCTCTCTGTGCGGAGCCAACCTGCCCGCCAAGTTCATTTTGTGGGAAGATGTGGCGGCTATCGATTTTTCCAACCTCAACATCAAGCTATCAAAAAGCCACGCCCGCCTGCAGACGCTGCATCCCTCAGATTTGGCTGACATCATCGAGGACTTGGGCCGCCAGGCCAGCGCGGAGGTGTTCTCCTCGCTCGATGAGGAAAAGGCTGCGGACGTGCTAGAGGAGTTGGAGGTTGACGCTCAGGTGCGCATCATTGAAAGCCTGTCGATAGAAAAGGCCGCCGACGTACTCGACAAGATGCCAGCTGACGAGGTGGCGGATATTTTCGATGCATTGGAAGACGACAAGGTGGAACTGCTGCTCAAGGAGATGGGCGAAGACACCTCGCAGGAAGTCCGCGAACTGCTGTATTATCCAGATGATTCGGTCGGCAGCATCATGTCCACCGAGGTTTTGTCATTCAACCAAAACGCCACCATCGGCGAGGTGCTCGCCGACTTGCGGGAGAAGCGACCAGAGGCGGAGGCCTTGTACAGCCTCTTTGTGACCGACAAGGCCGAGGTGCTCATAGCCACCTTTTCGCTGCGCGACCTAGTGATTCATCCCGCCGAGATGAAAATCAGCCAGATCATGCAACCGGCACCGGTGCATCTGAGTGACTATCAAGGCATCACCGAGATTGCCGAAATTGTCTCCAAATACAATCTGCTGGCCATCCCAGTCGTGGACCGCCACAACGTGCTCCAAGGCATGGTGGTCATTGATGACGTTATTGATGACCTGATGGGCGAGCGCCGGACTAACAAGTAGGATTTTTTTTGCAGCATGTTCAGGAACAAGAAAACCTTATATCAGAGAATTGGCTTGTTCCTAGCGATTCTTGGACCAGGGATCATCACCGGCAGCGTGGACAACGACGCGGGGGGGATTACCACCTATGCGGTGGCAGGCGCAGAGTACGGCTACAATCTGCTGTGGACGCTCATCCCGTCATTTGTGGTGCTGGTGGTCATTCAAGAAATGAATGCGCGGATGGGCATTGTTACAGGCAAGGGCTTGGCCGACCTGATCCGGGAGAACGCTGGGGTGAAGATTACTTTCTTCATCTTCATTGGGTTGCTGATCGCCGACATCGGCAATACCACCACCGAGTTCGCCGGAGTCGCCGGCAGCATGGAGGTGTTCGGCGTGAGCAAATATGTATCCGTGCCCATCGTGGGCTTTCTGGTGTGGTTCCTGGTGGTGAAGGGCACCTACAAATTCGCCGAGCGCATATTCCTGATCTTCAGTGTGTCGCTGCTGATGTATGTGGTTTCAGCAATGATGGGCAAGCCGAATTGGGGGGAGATCGGCCACGCGGTGATCCATCCGAAGTTCGAGATCAACACCAAGAGCATGGCCATGATCATTGGCATTATCGGCACCACCATCGCCCCGTGGATGCAATTCTACATGCAATCCTCCGTCATTGAAAAGGGCCTTAAGATGAAGAATTATGGCTACTCGCTCATCGATATTGTTGTAGGCTGCGTGGCCACCGTGGTGGTCGCCTTTTTCATCATCGTCGCCTGCGCCTCCACCTTGCATGTCAATGGCATCCAAATCAACGAGGCGAAAGACGCGGCGTTGGCGCTCAAGCCGCTGGCCGGGGCGTTTGCCTCGCAGGTATTTGCCTTCGGATTATTCATAGCCTCGATTTTTTCTGCGACGATTTTGCCGCTAGCGACTGCCTTTTATGTATGCGAGGCATTTGGCTTCGAGGCTGGCATTGACAAAAAGTGGGACGAGGCCAAAGAGTTTTACGTGCTCTACACCGGCATTTTGCTACTCTCGGCGCTCATCATCCTGGTGCCCAACGCGCCGCTCATTGCCATTTCGCTGTGGTCACAGGTGCTCAACGGTCTGCTTCTGCCGCTGGTTCTGGTGTGCATGATCCTGTTGGTTAACAACAAGAAGATCATGGGCCAATACGTCAACAATCGCTTCAACAACCTCATCGGCTGGAGCGCCGTCGTCGTGCTCATCGGCTTGTCGCTACTGCTCATCTTCCTGCCCTTGTTCGGGTGAGCCCCCGCACCATCATCCTTGTCTCACAACCTCTGAGAGCGGTTGACACCTGAGGTAAATTGTCATCGCGATGCCGAAAATCGTCATTCTATCCGATATTCACGCCAATGAACCGGCGCTCAAGGCGGTCCTGCGGGAGGTGGCCAAGAGCAAGGTCGACCGGGTGGTGTGCGGTGGCGACACGGTGGGCTATGGTGCGAGTTCCAATGCCTGTGTGAGCCGACTGCGCAAAGTCAGCGCCACCAGCGTGATGGGCAATCACGATTATTACACCCATTGTCTGCTCGTGGATCGCACGGCACTGCCGGCCAACCGGGATTGGCGCAAAAACCCGGTTTGGGCCGGGGTGGCCGAAGCCGCCCGCACCTTGAGCGACGAGAATGCCGCCTGGCTGCGCACCTTGCCGCGTGAGTTAGTTATTCCCGGTGGCGTGCTCGCCCATGCCGCCTTGCACCAACACCCGGAGCAATGGCCGTATCTACGCTCACTGGCCGATGCCTTGCCAACCTTGGCGCTCTTGCGCGAGTCGGCACGCGGGATCGGGTTTTTCGGCCACACCCACCGCCAAGAGATTTTTTTTGAGCCCACTGCGGCGGTGTCACCGGAGTGGCTGAGCGCCACCCGCGTGCATCTGCCCGAGGGCGTCGTTTGCGCGGTGATGGTCGGTTCGGTCGGCCAGCCCCGCGACGGCGATCTGCGCGCGGCCTGGACGCTGTGGGATTCCGATACCCGGGTGCTGGAGTTTCGCCACAGCGATTACCCCGCCATGACGGCCGCGCAGGAAATCGTCGCCGCTGACCTGCCGGTGGAATCCGCGCTGCGCTTGCTCGACGATGACAGTGTGCGGGAATTCCGCCGCAGGATCGGAATGTGAAGCGATGCTGCCTGGCTGGGGGGTATTTTAGACTTGCACCGCAGCAGGTATTTTCTACTTTGTAGATGCCTCCAGCCACTTGTACCCAGTATTTTTAATGACGGGGGGCGTCATCTCAGCCACTACAACCTATGAAACCTCTCGAAAAAATCACCCTGCTGGCAGTGACCGCGGTCTACGTCGGTTATTTCGTTCAGCAGGCTGTGCGGACCCGGGCCGAGCGCTTGTTCCGCCTCGCCGCAGGCGAAAGCCCCTACGAACGCATCCATCCCAAACCCCTCAGGCCCAAGTCCGCCTGAGCACAGCGGCGGCTGCGGGCTAAGGGGCGCGCAAGAATCTCTGTCGCATTGTAGCGGCTCGTCTACAACCGCCGCTGCCCTTGAGCCGCCAATAAACCCGCCGCCCGCCGATACTCGCCAGCAAGCTGGCTCGGCCTGGCGGCAGCTTGCTGCCGCATTCCAAGCGCCATCTCATGCCCATCGGCGGTTACAGAGCGCCGCTAAAATCTATCTCAGATGCCTTGCGCCAGCGATTATCGCACGGGCACTAACCGATCGAGGCGATGTAAGCTGCGGCGTCGAGCAAGCCGAGCGCCTCGGTGGGCGTCGTGACGCGCAGCTTGAACAGCCAACCGTTGCCGTAGGGGTCGGTATTGACCAGCGACGGATCGGCTTCGACGTCCGGGTTGAGCTCAATGACTTCGCCAGCCACTGGAGCGTAGATATCGCTGGCGGCTTTGACGGATTCAACCACGGCGGTCGGATCGCCGGCATCGACCTGGCGGCCGGCGGCTGGGAGTTCGACGAACACGACGTCGGTGAGTGCCTCTTGGGCGTGATCGGTGATGCCCACCGTGGCGATGTCGCCATCGAGACGCAGCCATTCATGGGAGGAACTGTAGCGAAGATCAGCAGGGACGTTCATGGTGGGAGGGAGTTAAGAGGGGCAAGCGGAAAAGATCAAGGAGAGACCGAAGACTTTGAGACAGAAGACAGAAGACTAGAGCAGAGAACGTGCGTGCTTATTATCTTCTATCTTCTGTCTTCTGTCTGGGAGCGCAGCGGTCTTCGGTCTTCCGTCTTATTTGGCTTTATAGAAAGGTTTTTTAACGACGCTGGCTGGGTACAAGCGGCCGCGAACGTCGATTTGCAGGGGCGTGCCGGGTTTGGAAAACGCGCTGGGAAGATAGGCCATGCCGATGCCGGTCATCAGTGATGGGGAAAGCACACCGCTGGCGAGTTCGCCGAGAACGCTGCCGTCGGCGCTGAGCACCGGGTAGTGGGCACGCGGCGGCGCTCCCTTGTCGGTGTATTGAATGGCGCACAGCTTGACGGCGGGACCAGCGGATTTTTGCAGCAGCAGGACGTCGCGACCGATAAAGTCCGGCTTGGTTAGATCGACGAAAAACCCGAGACCCGCTTCGATGGGCGAGCGTTCGGGTGAGAGGTCGTTGCCGTTGAGCGGATAGCCCATTTCGAGACGCAGGGTGTCGCGGGCACCCAGTCCGCAGGGGCTGGCCCCGGCGGCAACGAACGAGTCCCAAGCGGCGATGCCCGCGGCAGCTGGGCAGAAGAATTCGAAGCCATCCTCGCCGGTGTAGCCGGTGCGACAGACGATGGAGCCGGCGGCGGTGGTGGCGTAGCCGTTGCGCGGTGGCAGCGGTTCGCCGGGGCAGGCGGCGGCAAAAACCGCGCTGGAGCTGGGGCCTTGGATGGCCATGCCGGCCCACAACTCGCTTTCGTTGCGCAGAATGACGTCGGGGTCCTGGTGACCGGCCAGCCAGAAAAAGTCTTCCTCAATCATCGAGGCGTTGACCACCAGAAAAAACTCCTCTTCGCCGCTCCGGTAGGCAATGAGGTCATCAATGACCCCGCCCCGCTCGTTGAGCATCAGCGTGTACTGGCCCTGGCCGGGGGCCAATAAGTCGATGTCGTTGGTCAACAGGCGGTTGAGCCAGGCGGCACTGCCCGGGCCGCTGACCAGGAATTGACCCATGTGGGAAATATCGAAAATACCGGCGGCGCTGCGCACGGCGTGGTGTTCGGCGAGAATGCCGGTGTATTGCACCGGCATATTCCAGCCGGCAAAGGGCACGAGACGGGCACCAAGCGCCTCATGGGCGGCTTCCAGCGGGGAATGTTGCAGTTCGGGGGTCACGCACACAGCTTGGTAACTATGTCGCAGCTTGTCAATCAGCCGTGAGAGAGCCACTCACTTGACGCGCTGGGCACTGCAACCTAGCCTGCGGCCCACGCAACTCCTCTGGAGTCATGTGCCACATCCGCAATTCTAACCTAAATTTTTCCGCAACGCATGTCCAACCGACCATGGTCACCCAATCCACGGGATTCCAAATCCGGCAGTTTGGCCGCGCTCACGCATCATTTGCCCGTCACCCTGTTTTTGATTGTCATATCGACCTTGGTGGCGGCATTGACCCAGTTTGGTGGCAGCCCCGGCAAAGCCGACGGGTTGTTCATGGCATCGCAACGCAGCTTCGATACCTTCGAATCATTGCGGAGCGAGTATCAGGAAAAATTGGCAAAATTGGGGTTTGTGCCTGCGGATGACCGCTATGAACGAAGTTCCGACAAGGGCCCTCTAGCCCCGGAGCAAGCGAGCGAACTCACGGCCATCGAGCGGCAATTGCGCTTGGCCAGGACGCGCCTGTCGGACCCACTCGCCGACATCAAGCGGGGGCAGGCGTGGCGATTGGTGACACCCACGCTGCTGCATTTTGGCATCATGCACCTCGTCTTCAACATGATGTGGCTGTGGCAATTCGGCTTGGTTTTGGAAATGCGTTTCGGCTGGCGGAGGTTTCTGGGGCTGGTGTTGGCGGTCGCGGCTCTATCGAATTTGGCGCAGGGCCTGGGCTCTGGCAGCAACTTTGGCGGCATGTCCGGCGTCAACTACGGCTTGTTCGGGTTTCTCCTGCTGCGCGCAAAACTCCATCCCAATCCCCAATTCACCATCAACCCAAACACCGTCGCATTTATGCTCATTTGGCTCGTCGTGTGCTTTACCGGGCTCGTCGGCCACGTCGCCAACACCACTCATGTCGTCGGCTTCCTCGCCGGTGCCGCCATCGGCACCGCCAACGCCCTGCTGGCCGGCGGCTGGCAAATTTTCAAACGCCGCCAGCACTTCCGCGCCGCGATGGCCACCAGCGCCGAATGCCTCCACCTCTGCGCCACCTGCGGCCAAACCGAACGCAGCTCCCCCAACCTGGATTTTTTTGTCAGCCAGCACGACCACCAGGAGTACTGCCGCGAGCATCTGCCGGAAAATCGCGCCTCCGCCTCAGACCCAAGAGCCAAGACTTGAAGACCCAAGACGAGAAACCCGCCCTAACAGCTGAATCTTTGGCTTTTTCCAGGCCGCCTCAAGGGCGGCTCTACCGCTGAAATCCCTGGTTTCTATTTTCCTTTCGAGCACCAGAACCCGCGCACGGCTGGTGTGGCACTTGGAGTAGCTTGGGCTAAGGAGCCACCACATTCGTGTGCTGGTGCGCAAGAGCGGCCCATGAATGAGTGCCGAAGGCTCGGTTCATGGGCGTTGCTTCCGCACGACGACAATAAGGTCGTCGCTCCCCACCATGCGTGGCACTTGGAGTAGCTTGGGCTAAGGAGCCACCACATTCGTGTGCTGGTGCGCAAGAGCGGCCCATGAATGAGTGCCGAAGGCTCGGTTCATGGGCGTTGCTTCCGCACGACGACAATAAGGTCGTCGCTCCCCACCATGCCGACCCCCTATCCCCGATCTCCGATCTCCGCCATCGCCGGCTCCTGGCCGCTGAAAATCAGCTCGGCGGCGTGTTGGATTGCCTGGTCGCTCACGGCCAGCACCAGCTCGCGCCATTGAGTGAGGGACGGGATTTCATTGAAATCCAACAACCCTTCACCGGCCCAAGCGGCGTGGGCGGCGGTGGTTTCAAAGGCGAGTTTGCTTTGGGCGATAGCCAAGCGCTTGGCGCGTTCGAGTTCGCCGGGCCGAGGGCCGTTGGCGACGAGGTCGTTGATTTCCCCCATGATGCAGGCAAGGGCTTGCTCGCGGGCATCAGGGTCGAGGCCGGCACCGATTTCAAAGGCCCCGGTTTCGTGAAAGAGCGTCACATCACTGGCGATGTGATAGCACAGGCCGCGTTCCTCACGCAGCTCCTGAAACAACCGCGAGCTGGCGCTTTCCCCAAGCATCAGGCTGAGCAAGCGCAAGGCGTGGCGGAGCGGATCCTGCCGTCCCGGCGTGTGCCAAGCCAGCGATAATTGCAGTTGCTCGGTATCGCGGGTCTCCGCCACCCGCAGCGGTGAACCCGCGGGCCTGACAAATACCGGAGCCCGCTCAAGCCGCTGGAACGTCGCGGGCAAGCGTGGTTCTATCAACGCCTGCACTTGCTCCAGGGTGAATGGGCCGGCGGCGGCAATCACCACGTCATCGCGGAAATAATGGAGGTCGCGGAAAGCTAACAACTTCCTGCGGGTGATTTGGGCCACCGATTCGAGGGTGCCGGAAATCGGATTACCTAACGGATGGGGAGCCCACAGTGCGCCGGAAATCATATCGGCGATGTGGTCCGATGGTGTCTCGCGGTACATGGTAATTTCCTCGCCGATGACTTCACGCTCGAGAGCCAAGTCTGCCTCGGCAAACGTTGCGTGCCACAGCATGTCCGTTAGAACGTCGACCAGCACCGGCAGCTGTCCCGCCTCGCCGCGACCTTCATAAACCGTGTGGTCTTCGGTGGTGCCGGCGTTGAGCTGGCCACCCCCATTTTCAATTTCCAGACTCAATTCGCGGGCACTGCGCCGCGCCGTGCCCTTGAAAACCATGTGCTCGACAAAATGCGCCAAGCCCGCCGGCAAGCCACCTTCATCGCGGCTGCCCGCCGGCACGTAGATCGATAGCGCGGCACACTCGCTATGCGCCAGCGTGGCTACAGCCAAGCGCGGGCCGCCGGCCACTTGTCGCCAGGCGTAAGTTGGGGAACTCATTTGATTGTTAGAATAGCGGTGGCCAGTGCCAGATCGGTGGGCCGGGTAATTTTAGGATTCGGGTGAGAGGCCTCGATGAATTTCACGCGTTTGCCGATGGTTTGGACGGCGCTGACTTCATCGGTCACCAGGAGCTGGCGGGAGCTCAGCGCCGCGTAGGCCTCGCGCAACAGTCCCAGCTCAAACACTTGCGGCGTTTCCATGAACCACAGTTGGTCGCGGGCCACAGCTTCGGCGCAGAAATCCGCGGCATCGGAGCGCTTGAGTGTTTCGGTGACGCGCCGCGCCAAGCTCGCTGCACCAAATTCCCCGGCCGCGGCCACACAGCGGGTGATATCTTCAGGGCTAACCAGCGGCCGCGCGCCATCGTGGACGGCCACCCATGCCGCGCCTGCGGCCACCGCCGCCAAGCCGTTAGCCACCGACTCCTGGCGGGTGGCCCCACCGTCGACGCGCCGCAGCGGTTTGGTGCAGCGGTCGGCGCCGGCATCTTCCAACAATTGCCAGCGTTCCGCCGAACAGACCACGATGATTTCAGCGACGCAATCGGCGGCTAGAAAAGCCTCGAGCGTGCGCCGCAACACCGGCATGCCGGCCAAGGGTGCAGCGAGCTTATCAAAGCCCATGCGCTGGCTGCTACCCGCGGCAACAATGATGGCGGTGGTCTTGTTCATGAACGGTCACTCTCTAACGCGTTGGACATCCGCTCCGAGCATCAGGAGTTTTTCATCGATATGCTCGTAGCCGCGGTCGATGTGATAGAGGCGGTGAATCGCGGTGCTGCCCTTGGCCGTTAGGGCGGCGAGCACCAGGGCGGCGGAGGCCCGCAGGTCGGAGGCCATGACCGGGGCGGCGGAGAGTTGAGCGACGCCGCGGATGACTGCGGTGCCGTGGTCCACGGTGATGTCCGCGCCCATCCGCTTGAGTTCCGCACAATGCATGAAGCGTTGCGCGAAAATCGTGTCCTTGACGACGCTCAGCCCGGGGGTGGTGGCCAGCAGCGCGGTCATTTGCGCCTGCATATCGGTCGGATAGCCGGGGTAGGGCGCGGTGACCAGATCACAGCCTGTGGGTTGCTCGCCGCGATGCACGGTGCAAATGTCACCGGCGGTATTGAATTCGACCCGGTGGCCGGCTTTCACCAGCGCCGCGGTGACGGCCTTGAGGTGGTCGCGGCACACGCGCCGCAGGGTGACGCCTTCGCCCGCCAGAGCGGCAGCTGTCATGAAAGTGCCCGCTTCGATGCGGTCCGGAATGACCGTGTGCTGGGTGCCGTGAAGGGCCTTCACGCCTTCGATGACGATGCGGCGAGTGCCCGCGCCCTCGATTTTCGCACCCATCGAATTGAGGAAATTTGCCAGATCCAACACCTCGGGTTCGGCTGCGGCGGACTCGATGATGGTGATGCCCTCGGCGAGTGTCGCTGCCATCATCACGTTGTCCGTCCCTAACACCGTCGGGCCGTGCGTGCCGCTAAGGTCCACTTCGGCCCCGCGCAAACCGTCCGGGGCCGTTAGAATGATGTTTCCACCCTCGAATTCCACCTTGGCACCGAGCGCCTGGAAGCCGCGCAGATGCAGGTCCACCGGGCGGTCGCCAATCACGCAACCGCCGGGCAACGAGACCACGGCGCGGCCTTTGCGTGCGAGCAGCGGACCCATGACACAGATCGAGGCACGCATTCGGCGCACCAGTTCGTAGGGAGCTTCGACCGCCAACTCGCTGCATGAGATGCGCACGGTGCCTGACGAGCGCTCGACACTGGCCCCCAGCGCGCTGAGGATTTGAATCATGTAATTGGTATCCGACACATCCGGCACGCGGCCGATGATGCAATCCTCGGCGGTGAGCAAGGAGGCCGCCAAAATTGGCAGCGAGGCATTTTTGGAACCGGATATGTTGATGGCACCGCGCAGGGTGGCGCCGCCGTGAACCAGCAGTTTGTCCATAGGGGATAGTGTTGGGAAAGGAGCTTGGAGTGAAGTGAGTGGTGGCAAGGCCCGCCTAACTGGCCGGACGGCGGGCGAAGGGGAAACGCGCCACCCCGGAGAGGTCGGTTTTGATTTCGAGGTCGCTGAACCCGCAGCATCCGAGAATTTCGCCGACCTGGAAAGCCTGATCGTGACCGATTTCCAATGCCAGCCAGCCGCCGGGCCGCAGCCGCGCGAAGGCCTCCGGGATGAAGCGCTTGAGCAAGTCCAGACCATCCGCCCCGCTGAACAGCGCCAGCGGTGGGTCGTGCGACACCTCGCGACTCACGTCGGCGCGCTCGGACTCGGCGACATACGGCAAGTTAGCGACGATGCCGTCAAACGTGCCGTCAATGGCCGCAAACAAATCGCTTTCGCACCAGCGCAGATTGGCGATGGCGAGGGCGGCGGCGTTTTCCTGGGCCAGTGCGAGGGCAGCGGGCGAGACATCGGCGAGGGTCACCTGCCAGCCGGGGTTTTCGGCGGCCAGCGTCAAACCCAGCACGCCCGACCCGCAGCCCATGTCCAGCAGCGCCAGATCCGGGGGCAGACTCATGCCCAGCAACCATTCGGCGAGCTCTTCGGTTTCCGGCCGGGGAATGAGCGCGCGGGCGTCGCTCTTGAATTCGCGGTGATAGAACGGCACCTGGCCTAGCAAATGCTGGAGCGGCACCCCTTCGCCGCGCAGCTTGAGGTTTTCCCGCAGGGGTTGCAGGTCCGTTTCGCTCAGCGGTCGGTCGAATTGGACGTACAGCTCCATGCGGCTGCACTTGAGCTGATGCGCCACGAGCCATTGCATGTTGCGCCGGGCATCGGCGATCTCGCGTTTTTCCAAATAGCGGGTGCCTCCGTCCAGGGTTTCCAGAACCGTGCGGATTTTTGGCAACTCGTTTGAATTCAACATAGAAAAAACTCCCTTCCGATGACTTTCCGCCACCCATTTTGAGGCACTGGCGCGAAAATTCAGACTTTCGCTTGCGTCCAGCCACCCATACCAAGTGCCTGCACAGATAGCAAGTCCGGCAAAATTTCCGCACGCAGTGTTCGACCTCGAAAGAGCCGCGGAGGCGAGCAAGTTCTACTCCCCGAAGTTGCGGTCAAGCTTGGGGAGGGTTTTTTGGGGGTGAGGATGAAGATTTTTGCCACTGAGGTACTGATTGCTACTAATACCACTGAAATATTCATCAATTTCTGCTCAGTGTGATCAGTGTTAATGAGTGTTTCAGTGGTTTCTTTGCCACGATTTTATGGAAATATTCGGACTTGCGGAAGGTCCACCCTGACTGTAGTTGTACCCCGGTATCTGTGCCCATGCGGATCCCAATTTCCCTGCCCCCAGCCATGCAAACTCACCGGGAACCGCGACTTAGCCAGCAGGTGCAAGCCCGGTCGTGGCAAGGGCGCCTCCGGCTGGGCGTTTACCTCATCGGGGTGGTAGCCATGACATCAGCAGCAGCCTTCGGCGGCCAGCGCTTGCACGGCCACGTGCCGGCGGCGGTGGCTGCATTGCGTCCCGTGGATCGACCTCCTGCCATGCAGCACCTGCAGCTGGCCATCGGTCTGCCACCGCGCAACGAGAACGCCCTCACCACCCTGCTAGCCGACCTTTACGATCCAGCCAGCCCCAACTTCCGCCACTACCTAACCCCGGCGCAATTCACCGAGCAATTCGGGCCGACTGAGCAGGACTACCAGGCGCTGGTGGATTTTGCCATGGCCAATGGCTTGACGGTGACCGCGACCCATCCCAACCGTCTGGTCCTTGATGTGGACGGCGCGATCCCGGACATTGAAACCGCCTTTCACGTCACGCTGCACAATTATCAACATCCGCGCGAAGGGCGCAAGTTCTACGCGCCGGACGCCGAACCCACCCTCGATCTGCCCATCCCCGTCCTGCACATCAGCGGCCTCGACAATTACTCCCTGCCCCATCCCAACCACAAGATCAAACCCCTCAACACCACGGCCAGCGCCACCCCCAATGCGGCCGGCGTCAGCCCCAATGCCGGCTCCGGCCCGGGCGCTGCCTATGCCGGCGGCGATTTCCGCGCCGCCTACGTGCCGGGCACCGCGCTCACCGGCAGCGGCCAGAGCGTCGCCTTGCTGCAATTCGACGGCTACTATGCCAGTGACATCACGGCCTACAAAACCCAGTTCGGCTTGCCCAACGTGCCACTGGTCAATGTGGCTGTCAGTGGCGGCGTGAGCACTCCGGGCAGCGGTAACGGCGAAGTTTGCCTGGATATCGAGATGGTTCTGTCGATGGCCCCGGGCATCTCCACCATCTATGTTTACGAGGCACCCAACCCAAGCCCGTGGTCGACCATTCTCAGCAAAATCGCCAATGACAACCTAGCCAAGCAGATCAGTTGTTCATGGGGCGGCGGCAATCCGGATCCCACCTCAGAAACTATCTTCAAACAGATGGCCACCCAAGGTCAGTCGTTTTTTAACGCCACCGGCGACTCCGATGCCTTCACCAGTGCGGTCCCGTTCCCGTCGGACAGCCCGAACATCACCGAAGTGGGCGCCACCACCCTAACAACCACAGGAGCGGGCGGTGCGTACATTTCCGAAACCGTCTGGAACTGGGGCTTGCAGGGCACCAGTTATGTCGGCAGCAGTGGTGGCAGCAGCACCACCTATGCCATTCCGAGCTGGCAGCAGGCCACCAGCATGGCCACCAACCAAGGGTCCACCACCAAGCGCAACCTCCCCGACGTGGCGCTCACCGGCGACAATGTGTACGTTCTCTATAACAATGGTAGCTCCGGTGCTTTCGGCGGCACCAGTTGCGCCGCACCACTGTGGGCCGGCTTCACCGCTCTGGTCAACCAACAGGCAGTGGCCAACGGGCGGGCCAGCGTCGGCTTTCTCAATCCCACCCTCTACGCCCTGGGCAATGGCGCAAGTTACTCGTCGACCTTCCACGACACCACCACCGGCAATAACTTCTGGCCCACCAGCCCCACCAAATTTTCCGCCGTTTCTGGCTACGACCTGTGCACCGGTTGGGGCAGCCCTAACGGAACGGCCCTGATCAATGCCCTGGCTGGCACACCCGAGCCCTTGCAGGTGTCGATGCCGGCATTTGCCGCCAGCGGCCCGGTCGGTGGCCCGTTCAGCCCGCAGACGGTGAGCTGCACCTTGACGAACAGCGGCACGGCAGCCATCGGTTGGACCGCCGCCAAAACGCAAACTTGGACGAGTCTTTCGGCCAACAGCGGAACCCTGGCAGCGGGGGCTAATACCACACTCACTTGGTCCCTTAACAATGGCGCCAACACCTTGGCCGCCGGCACTTTCACCGACACAGTCACTTTCACTGACGTCGGCACCGGTATTGGCCAGAGCCAATTGCTCAGCCTCGTCATCACCGGCCCGCCCACCAACCTCGTCGCCACTCCGGGCAACAACGCCGCCAAACTGACGTGGACTGCCGCGGCCGCTGCCACCGCTTACAACGTGAAACGTTCGCTGGTCAGCGGCGGGCCCTACACGACCGTCGGCACGAGCGCCACCACGAGTTATACGGATGCGACGCTGACCAATGGTACGACCTACTATTATGTGGTGTCCGCCACCAATGGCAGTGTGGAAAGCGCCAACTCTGGCGAGGCGAGCGTCATACCAGCACCCTTGTCATCCACCACGACTCTAACATCATCGCTAGGCGGCGCCGGCCCGTATGGTGCGGTGACCTTTAGCGCCAGCGTCACGGGGTCCGGCGCCACCGCCACCGGTACGCTCACTTTCAAGGATGGCTCCAACGTACTGGGCACTGCCGCTCTCAATGGCTCGGGCGTCGCCACCTTGACCACCAGCACGCTTGCCGTGGGCAGCCATGCGCTCAGCGCCAGCTTCCCGGGCGATGCCACCTATGCGGCGAGCACATCGGCCAGCTTTGGCTACACGGTGAGCCCCAAACCGGTGACCATCATCACGGTGACGGCTGCCAACAAAGTCTATGACGGCAGCACCAGCGCCATTCTAACCGGCGGAGCTGTTTCCGGAACAGTCAACAGCGAGACCGTAACCGTGCTCCCGGGCAGCGGTAGCTTTGCCAGCGCCAATGCCGGCACTCAGGCGATCACTGCCACCGGCTATGCGCTGGGCGGTACCTATCAGAGCAACTATGTCCTCTCGGCCCAGCCAACCGTGGCCAGCGCCACCATCGCGCCGCGGCCGGTCGTGCTGACGGGCACAAGGGCGTATGACGGAACAACGGCAGTCGGGAGTCTGGTAGCAACCAATAATATCGATGGCAGCAACCTGACGGTCACGGGAGCCAGCAATCTCGTTAGCAAGGATGTGGGCGTACAGGCGTTGGCGGCCACCGTTCCCACGACGGCGGCGCGGGTGCAAAGCGCCACCGCAAGCGCCACCAGTAGGGCCACCAGCTTAAGCGTGACCCTGCCCATCACGCCGGTAAGCGGCAACACGCTGGTGGCGGTGATCTCGACTCACGGGACCGCTGCCAACACGGTCAGCGGCATCACCCAAAGCGGCGCATCTTGGTCGCTCGCGGCTCAAGCCGCCAATAGCAGCAACACCACCATTGAAATCTGGTATGCGCCCAACGTTGCGGGTGCGGCCAAGGCCATCACCATTTCTCTGGCATCCCAGTTACGCTCAGCGGCAGTGGTGATGGAATACAGCGGTGTTCTAAGCGCCAATTCGCTGGACCAGTCGGCCAGCGCCACCGGCAACAGCGCCAGTCCGATCACCGGGACCACCGCGGCGACGCTGCAAGCCAACGAGCTTTGGATCGGCGGCATCGGGTATGCCAGCAGCACGCCCACGCTCGGCCCCCCACTGAACAATTTTACTGCAGTGGCTAACGCCCAATCTGGCAGTGGTACAGCAGGCAATAACGCCAAGGTCTATGCCCTCGAGCGCCTCACCAACCCGGGCGGTAGCGCCTCATCCGGCGGCACCCTTAGCGCCTCGGTGGCGTGGTCCGCTAGTATCGCAACTTTTAAAACCCTCTCGACCAGCTCCCTCGCGCTGGGTGGCTCCGCCGCCGGCAACTACACGCTGGCGGGAGCGAGCGGCGCAGTGATGATCACCCCCAAGGCGTTGACGCTCACAGGCTTGACGGCGAACAACCGGACCTATGACGGCACGACCACCGCTACTCTCACCGGCAGCGCAGCTTTGCAAACTGCGGAGGTGGCAGGAGTTGGCACCAGCAGCGACGGCCTGCCCTACACCGGCGACACCGTGGCGGTGGGCGGCGCGGCGGCGGCAGTGTTTGCGGATAAGCACGCGGCCTCTGGCAAGCCGGTAACGGTTAGCGGCTACACTCTGGTGGGCGCGCAGGCTGGCAATTACTCGCTCACCCAGCCTACCGGTCTATCAGCCAGCATCGCCCCGCTGCCCATCACCGTCACGGCGGTGACCGCCACCAAGACCTATGATGGCAGCCCCGCTGCGGCAGGCCTCCCGACTTTGAATCCGCCCCTCGCACCCGGCGATGCCACAAGTGCGCGGGCACAGGCGTTTCAAGACAGCAACGCGGCGATTGATAAAACCATCATTCCCTTCGTCACGATCAACGACGGGAATGGCGGAGCCAACTATGGGGTCACCGGGGTCAACGACTACACGGGAACGATCCTACCCGCAACTGCCACCATCAACCTGACAGGGCTCACGCAAACTTACACTGGAAGCCAGCGCAGCGTGACAGCCACCACCACTCCGGCGGGAGTGTTCGTAAATCTAACCTACAATGGTTCCCCCACCGCGCCGACCAGTGCCGGCAGCTACACGGTCGTGGCCACCGTCAGCGACCCGAACTATCAGGGCACGGCCGGCGGCACTTTGGTCATCGGCAAGGCCACCGCAGCGCTCACCCTCAGCTCACTTTCACCAACCTAC
>Ga0209084_1001619_pt1 | contig 18557 bp, 18 predicted proteins | sample C_130820_MF_Meta_FD_187309 | JGI IMG/M metagenome (GOLD analysis project Ga0209084, IMG submission 187309) | Freshwater microbial communities from Lake Croche, Canada to study carbon cycling - C_130820_MF_MetaG (SPAdes) (version 2) | ecosystem: Environmental > Aquatic > Freshwater > Lake...
CAGGCACCGCCGCCGGTACACATAGAAATAGCCACAAAAAGGCCGGTCACGATAGTGCCCATGAGCAGGCCGCCCAAAGCCGCTGGGCCGAGGACCAGGCCAACCACGATCGGCGCGATCACTGGCAACAAGCTGGGGATCATCATTTCTTTGATGGCCGCTGTGGTCAACATGTCCACCGCAGTGTCGTACTCGGGCTTGCCGGTACCGTCCATGATGCCTTTGATTTCCTTGAACTGGCGGCGCACTTCCACCACCACGGCACCGGCAGCGCGACCCACGGCCTCCATCGCCATGGCAGCGAACAAGTAAGGAATAAGTCCGCCGATGAACAAGCCGATGATGACTTTAGGGTCGCTCAAGTCAAACTTGATGTGCGCACCCAGGCCTTCAAGCTTGTGGGTGTAATCGGCAAATAGCACCAGCGCAGCCAGACCGGCAGAGCCAATGGCGTAGCCCTTGGTGACCGCTTTGGTGGTGTTACCCACGGCGTCCAACGGGTCGGTGATGTCGCGTACGCTGGCGGGCAGTTCGGCCATTTCGGCAATGCCGCCGGCGTTGTCGGTGATGGGGCCGTAGGCGTCCAAGGCGACCACGATACCGGCCATGCTCAGCATGGAAGTAGCAGCGATAGCGATGCCGTACAAGCCGCCCAAATCAAAGGCACTGTAAATGGCGGCGCATACAAACAACACAGGCCAAGCGGTGGAACGCATGGAAACGCCCAGACCGGCAATGATGTTGGTGCCGTGACCGGTGGTCGATGCTTGCGCAATATGCTGCACCGGCGCGTACTGGGTGCCGGTGTAGTACTCGGTGATCCAGACCAGCGCACCGGTCAGGATCAGGCCAATGGCACAGGTGCCAAACAGTCCGCTGGCGCTCAGCACGCTGCCGTCGGGCAGAGGTACGGCGGCGGGAAAGAGCGACTGCGTCACAAAGTAAAACGCCGCCAAGGACAGCACGCCTGAGACGGCCAGGCCTTTGTAGAGCGCAGGCATCACGTTGGTCATGCCGGGGCTGGCCTTGACGAAAAAGCAGCCGATGATGGAGGCCACGATAGACACCGCGCCCAGCGCCAGCGGATAGAGCACCGCATTGGGGCCGCTTGAACCGGCCAACAAGGCGCCAAGCACCATGGTGGCAATCAGAGTCACGGCATAGGTCTCAAACAGGTCAGCGGCCATACCAGCGCAGTCGCCCACGTTGTCGCCCACGTTGTCGGCGATCACGGCAGGGTTGCGCGGGTCATCCTCGGGGATGCCGGCTTCGACTTTTCCGACCAAGTCGGCGCCCACATCAGCGCCTTTGGTGAAAATACCGCCACCAAGGCGCGCAAAGATGGAGATCAGCGAGGAGCCAAAGGCGAAACCGACCAAGGGGTTGAGCATGGCGGCGAAGGCCTTGCCGTCAGCGGGTACGCCGCCGCTGGTGAGGAACCAGTAAAAGCCGGTCACGCCCAAGAGGCCCAAGCCCACCACCAACATGCCGGTGATGGCGCCGCCGCGAAAGGCAACGTCCAGTGCTGGCCCGATGCCACGGGTGGCCGCTTGTGCGGTGCGCACATTGGCGCGCACCGAGATGTTCATGCCGATAAAGCCGCAGGCGCCGGACAAAACCGCGCCCAAAACAAAGCCGACGGCACTTAAGGGGTCCAAAACGACATAAATCAGGACCGCCAAAACGGCCCCAACCATGGCAATGGTCTTGTATTGGCGCGCCAGATAAGCGGCCGCACCGGTTTGGATAGCCGCTGCAATTTCTTGCATGCGGGCATTGCCGGCGTCCTGAGAAAGAATCCAACTGCGGGCCCAGACACCGTAAACCACGGCAATCAAACCACAGACAAGCGCAAGAATCAGCGCTGAGTTACCTGTCATATAAATCTCCAAACTAGCAAGTTTCGCGAACAAAGGAGTAACGCTGGCGGTACTCCCGCTGCGTTGCTTCCTCGTGCTCGCGACCTGCAACAGTCGGAGAGCCGATTGGCCAACTCCCGTAACTGTAGCCGTAAAAGCCCTCCTTCCCAGGATTCGCAAGGGCCAAGTCAGTAAAATGAGGGTTAATACTGATACCGTTCGGTATTCACATTTATTCACATCGCGAGCAATTTATGTCCCTTGACAAAGTCACCCCCGGAAAGAACGCGCCCCAAGAATTCAATGTCATCATCGAAATCCCGATGAACGCAGATCCAGTGAAATACGAAGTCAACAAGGAAACCGGTGCGATCTTTGTGGACCGTTTCATGAGTACGGCCATGCACTACCCAACCAACTACGGCTACGTGCCCAAGACGATTTCAGGCGACGGCGACCCGGTGGACGTGCTGGTCATCACGCCCGTGCCGCTCATCCCCGGAGTGGTCGTACCTTGCCGCGCGATCGGCATTTTGAAAATGGAGGACGAGGCCGGCATGGATGGCAAAGTACTGGCCGTGCCGATCGACAAGATTTTGTCGCTCTACACCCAGTGGCAAAAGCCTGCCGACCTCAACCCGCTGCGTCTGAAGACCATTGCCCACTTCTTTGAGCACTACAAAGACCTGGAAGACGGCAAATGGGTCAAAATTTTGGGTTGGGAAGGTCCCGAAGCCGCCCACGTGGAAATCCAGGACGGCATCGACAGCTACAAAAAAGAGCAAGCCGCGCAGTCCCGCTAAGCGCAAAGCCTGCCGTTTGCGGGGCGTTCAGCCGTCTTTGAAGGGTGAACGCTCGCGCAAATGGTCCAGGTACTGGTCTACGCCCTGTCCCTCGCGCTCCAAAAAGCGCGCCACGGCATCCGAGAACGCAGGGTGCGCCAGCCAATGTGCGCTGGTGGTTGGCACTGGCAATAGGGCCCGGGCCATTTTGTGTTCGCCCTGGGCACCGCCCTCAAAGCGGGTGTATCCGTGGGCAATGCACCATTGCAGGGGTTGGTAATAGCACGCCTCAAAGTGCAGGCAGTCGACCCGTTCCAGTGCTCCCCAATAGCGGCCATAAGCGACTTTGGGTTGGCCTGGACCTTCCGAACTCAGTGCGATCAGGCTGCTGGCCATGGGCTTGCCGGCCCGCTCGGCCACAAAAAGTAGCCAGTTTTCGGGCATAGCGGCCTGCATGGCGGTAAAAAACCGGCGACTGAGGTAGGGCGCATTGCCGTGCTCCAGGTAGGTCCGCTCGTAGCAGCGGTAGAAAAAGTCCCAGTCGGCATCGCTGATGTCTGGACCGCGGACCCAGCGAAATTGGACCCCAGCCTCGGCCACTTTGCGTCGTTCTTGGCGGATTTTCTTACGCTTTTCCTGGGCCAGACTGGCCAAAAACGCCTCGAAGTCAGGGTAGGGCGCAGGCATGTTGGTCCAGTGAAACTGCACGGTCTGGCGCAGCATCAGTCCGGCATCCTGGCAGGCTAGCGCATCGGTGGGGCTGACAAAGAGCAGGTGCAAAGAAGATAACTCGCGCCCCGCGCACCAGTCCAGCACGGCTGCCAACAGCGCCTGGCGCGCTGGGGTGTCGCGGGCCAGCAGTCGCGCGCCGGGCACGGGTGTGAACGGCACGGCCAAGGTGGCCTTGGGGTAATAGGGCAGGCCATGCTGCTGGTAGGCGTTGGCCCAGGCCCAGTCAAACACATATTCGCCATACGAGTGGTCTTTGGCATAGACCATGGCAGCCGCCTCTAGGACGCCAGCGCGCTCCAGCACAATGCAGGCGGGCGTCCAGCCGGTGGCCGGGCTGGCGCTGCCGCTGTCCTCCATGGCCGCCAGATAGGCGTGGCGCATAAAGGGGCTGGCTTCGGGGTGCAGCGCCAAGAGCGCGTCCCAGGTGGCGGCCGGCACCGCGTGGACCGAGGCGTGCACGCGGGTGACATAATCATTTGAGGCCATGTGGCCCCCTTGGATGCCGCAGCCCGGGCGCTTTGCGCAAGGGGCTGGCGGCGGTTTTCATAAGCATTTGTTCATGACTCTCAAAATTTGCGTTGCGCAGCTCAATTTCATTGTGGGTGATTTGGCCGGCAACGCGCAAAAAATTGCCGAGGCCGCCCAAACAGCCTACGCCCAAGGCGCGCGCCTGCTGCTCACCCCCGAATTGTCGCTGTGCGGCTATGCCGCCGAAGATTTGTACCTGCGCCCCGCATTTATGCAGGCCAGCGAGCAGACTTTGCAGGCGCTGGCTGCGCAGCTGGCCTCACTGCGCGGGATGAGCGTTGTGGTCGGCCACCCCCAGGGCGGCGACCAACGCGGCCCTTCGGTATCGGTCAATGCGCGCTACAACTGCGCCAGCGTCCTGCGAGACGGCGCCATGGTGGCCACCTACGCCAAGCAAGAACTGCCCAATTACCAGGTCTTTGACGAGCGGCGCTATTTCGTTCCCGGCCACGCCACCTGCGTGTTTGAGGCGGGCGAACCGGGCCACACCGTGCGCGTGGGTCTGCTTATTTGCGAGGACGCCTGGTTTGAGGGGCCGGCCCAGTCGGCCAAGGCGGCCGGCGCCCAGGTGCTGGCGGTGATCAATGCCTCGCCCTTTCATTTGGGCAAGGGCTACCAGCGCGAGGATGTCATGGGCGCGCGCTGCCGCGCCACGGGGCTGCCGCTGGTGTATGCGCACCTGGTTGGCGGGCAGGACGAATTGGTCTTTGAGGGCCGCTCCTTTGCGCTGGAGCCCGACGGGCGCGTGGCGCTGCGGGCGCCTAGCTTTGCCGAAAACCTGATGCTGGCCGACCTCGATGTGTCCTCCAAAGAGGCATGCTGGCACGGCGTATTGGAGCCCCAGCGCAGCGAAGAGGCCGATTTGTGGGACGCGCTGGTGCTGGGCGTGCGCGACTACGTGCAGAAAAACCGCTTTCCCGGCGTTTTGCTAGGCCTGTCTGGCGGTATCGATTCGGCGCTGGTGTTGGCCGTAGCGGTGGACGCCCTCGGTGCGGACCAAGTGCGTGCCGTGATGATGCCCTCGCCTTACACCGCCGACATCAGCTGGATAGATGCGGCCGAGATGGCCCGGCGCATGGGCGTGCGCTACGACGAAATCTCCATCCGGCCGGCGCTAGAGGCCTATATGGGCACCCTGGCCAATGAATTTGCCGGCCGGCCGGCCGACACCACCGAAGAAAACCTGCAGGCCCGCATCCGCGGCACCTTGTTGATGGCGCTGAGCAACAAATTTGGCAGCATGGTGCTGACCACCGGCAACAAGTCCGAGATGGCCACCGGCTATTGCACGCTCTACGGCGACATGGCTGGCGGTTTTGCGGTGATCAAAGATCTTGCCAAGATGCGGGTCTTTGCCATGGCGCGCTGGCGCAACGCCCATGACCCGTATGGCACCTGCGCGCAACCGATCCCCGAGCGCATCATCACCCGCCCGCCCAGCGCCGAGCTGCGCCCCGATCAGACGGACCAGGACAGCTTGCCACCCTACGAGGTGCTTGATGCCATTATTGAGCGCTACATGGAAAACGACGAGAGCATCGCCCACATCGTGGCCGCTGGTTACGCCCTGGCCGACGTGGAGCGGGTGACGCGCCTCATCCAAATCAACGAATACAAGCGCCGCCAGGCGCCGCCCGGAATTCGGGTCAGCCACCGCAGCTTCGGCAAGGATTGGCGTTATCCTATTACCAACAGGTTCAGAGCCTGATTTTTTACGACGCCATTGGGGACTGCTATGAAACAAATCACCGCCATCATCAAACCATTCAAGCTCGAGGAGGTGCGTGAGGCGCTAGCCGAGTGCGGCGCCAGCGGCTTAACGGTGACCGAGGTCAAGGGTTTCGGGCGCCAAAAAGGCCACACCGAGCTGTACCGTGGCGCCGAGTACGTAGTGGACTTTTTACCCAAGGTCAAGGTTGAATTGGTCGTCAAAACTTCGGACGTAGACCGTTGTGTGGACGCCATCATCAAGGCCGCCTATACCGGAAAGATCGGCGACGGCAAGATTTTCGTCACTTCCGTGGAGCGCGTGGTGCGCATCCGTACCGGCGAGCAGGACGAGTCGGCGGTTTAAGCTCCAGCGGCACTTAAGTGGCAGCAGGGCCCGCGCCTTCGCCAGGTAGCACATAATGCACAAGGCGCGTACCTGCGGCAATGTCGTGCCAGAACTGGCGTCCCGGTGCCAAAAAGCTGCTGCCGGCCCAGGCCAGCAGCCAAACTAAGAAAACCAAGGCAATGGCTCCCGCAGGCAGGGCGCCCGCCCAGGATACAAATAGCGGCGGCAAGATCCAGACCCAGGACAATAGGTAGCGCAGCATGGCCCGCTGGCGGCTGACCGGCGCCCCGTTCGCGTTACAGATGCGGATATTCCAGGTTTTCATAGCTAGCGTTTGTCCACGCGACCAAAACTCTACAAAGTAGGCGCTAATCACGACAAACAAAAATCCCTGCAACCCGTGTCGGTTGTCCAGTGCGTGGCGGGTTTGAGTCAAGGTGCCGAACAAATAACCGGCAATAAAAACCACACCGAAAAGGAGCATGCCCTCGTACAGCCAGCAGGCCAGGCGGCGCGCAATGGCGGGGGTCGTCAGTTCGGCAGTGTCCATGGTTGGGGCTTTGGAGAGCAATGCGCAGGCGTCTCAATCGACATTAGGCAAGGCCGTGAAAAAGGTAGCCTAGTCTTCAATTTTCCGGGGTGGGAGCCCCATCTTTCAAAGGCAGCAAGGTGTAGCGATCGATGGCCGGGCGGGGTGATACCGTGGCTTTGGCAGGCTCAGGCGTCTTGCGGGTCACTGGAACTTCCGCTAATTTGTTGGGGGCGACGGGTCTGGCGGCGATAGCGGCACCTGCAGGCTTCTTGGGAGCGGCCTCAAGTAAGGCCTGTTTTTCCTGGTCCGACAAGGCCTGGTAAGCCTCCCAGGTCGCAGTGCGCGCATCAGCAGGCAGTTTTTTCGTTTCTGCGAAATTAACCCGCGCTTGTTCGCGTTCTTTCGGGCTAAGGGCAGCCCAATCGACCATCCGGCTGTGCAAGCGTTCGCGGTCCGATTCAGACATGTGGGGATTATTTTTGGCCAGAACCTGCCATTTCCGACGGTGACCCTGTGTGAGAGTGCCCCAAACCTCCCTAAGCGGTTCCAAAGATTGACGCTCGGCTGGCGTCAAATCCGTCCAACGGGGCTTGGAGTCATCCGGGAGCGTCGCTGCGCTAGCCGCCCTGACAGAACTGGCCGTGGTTTGGGCGAGGCCCGTGGCCGTTAGGCCGGCGCCTAGGCAGACGAAAAACAGGCCTGGCAGCAGAATGCGGATCGAGCGTGTTGCGGCCATAAACCTTTGAAGATGGGGCTAAAGCCTCAGTCCCGTCCTGCCCTTTTTAAAAATTCCGCGAACCCCGGGTCAGTGTACGCGCTGGGCGGCAGATCGCCGGTGAGCAGTTCAGTGTCCACTTCTGCCAACTCGTGGGCGCGGTCTTGGTCTTGGACGACGCCGATCATTGCCAAGCCCGCCAGCAAGGCAATCAATGGCAAAACTGCGGAAAGGCGGGCCCAAAGGCTTTTGGCCGGATCCAGGTGCCATGCCCCGCCAGCTCCCGACATGGCGGCAACCGGCGACAGTTCGTAGACGCGGCGGTGCGCCAAGGCGGCCATACGTCCGGCCCGAAGTCGTTCGCTCACGCCGTGGGGAAGGTCTTGGCTCGCTTGATCCAAACGAGCAGCGACACGGGCGCTAAAGAGGTCCTGCGCCCGGCTTTTTGTGCCTTGCTTGGTAGAAAACATATTCATGGCTTGATTCCCTTCAATCTTAAGGCTTTGGACAGGGCGCTTACCGCCCTGGAGCAATGTGTTTTCACACTTCCCTGGGTGCAGCCCATCGCCGAGGCGGTTTCGGCCAAATCTAACTCCTCCCAGTAACGCATGAGGAAGGCTTCCCGTTGACGCAAGGGCAGGTCTTGGATGGCAACTTCTATGGCGTGCAAGGTTTGCGCCCGCTCGGTTTGGGTTTGGGCGCTTTCCTGCTCGCCGCTGCCGGAATGTGACAGCAAGGCCTCCAAAACGTCAAATTCGCCGTCCTGCTCCGGGCCGTCAAAGTCGCTAAGGTGACTAAAAAGGGCGTTATAGGTCTTTTGCCGACGAAACCAGTCCAAAGTGGCGTTGCTCAAAATGCGCTGAAACAGCATTGGCAGCTCGGCGGGGGGTTTGTGGCCGTAATGTTCAGCCAGTTTCATCATGCTGTCCTGGACGATGTCCAGGGCTGATTCCTCGTTGCGCACATGATAGTAAGTGCGCTTAAAGGCCCGTTTCTCAGCTCCGCGAAGGAACTCGTCGAGCTCTCGTTCAGTGGCCATGCAAACTCCGCCATGCACCCAAATGGGGCAAATTTTGCTGATTTTGATGATGGAGATGACCCATAGCTGTGCCCAAATTATCGCATCCATGCACAAATTGCAGGCGGGGCAACTGCCTGTCTGCCCAATGATGCGATAATTCGACTTGCAGTCAAACAGCAAACGGGTTCTGGTCCGGCGCAGCATTCAATGCGTTTATGGCCTGAATCTTAAGTCCCGACGCGATACCACAAGTGTTTGCGAAGGGGCACCCAAGGTGTTTCGTTAGAGAAATTCGCAAAGGTTCATCATGGAAATCTCCAAAGCCGAAATGGCTTCCGCCACCGCTGGTGCGGCGGCGACAAAATCCGTCGGTTCGCCCGAGTTGCGAGGCGCGGAAGTTCTGGTCAAAGCGTTACAAGCCGAAAACGTCAAATTTGTGTGGGGCTATCCCGGCGGCGCGGTTCTGCATATTTACGACGCTTTTTTCAAACAAGAGACGATTCAGCACGTGCTGGTGCGTCACGAGCAAGCCGCAGTGCATGCTGCCGATGGCTATGCGCGGGCGACCGGCGAGGTGGGTGTTGCGCTGGTGACCTCGGGTCCGGGCGTGACCAATGCCGTGACCGGCATCGCCACGGCCTATATGGACAGTATTCCGATGGTGATCATCACCGGCCAGGTGCCTACCCATGCCATCGGCTTGGATGCCTTCCAAGAGTGCGACACGGTCGGCATTACCCGCCCCATCGTCAAGCACAATTTCCTTGTGAAGGACGCCCGCGATTTGGCCGAGACTATGAAGAAGGCCTTTCACATCGCACGCACCGGCCGGCCCGGCCCGGTGGTGGTGGATATCCCCAAGGATGTTTCGTTCAAGAAAGTGCCTTACAGCGGCTACCCGTCCAGCGTAGAGATGCGTTCCTACAACCCGGTGCGCAAAGGCCATGGCGGGCAGATTCGCAAGGCCTTGCAGCTTCTGCTAACGGCCAAGCGTCCCTATATTTACACCGGCGGCGGCGTGCTCCTGAGTAATGCCTCGACGCAGTTGCGTACGCTGGTGGACATGCTGGGCTATCCCTGCACCAATACTTTGATGGGCCTGGGCGCCTATCCGGCCAGCGACCGCAAATTCCTGGGCATGCTGGGGATGCACGGTACGGTGGAGGCCAATAACGCCATGCAAAACTGTGACGTTTTGCTGGCCGTGGGCGCCCGCTTTGATGACCGCGTGATCGGCAACCCCAAGCATTTCGCCCAAAACGAGCGCAAGATCATCCATATTGACATTGACCCCTCGAGCATTTCAAAGCGGGTCAAGGTGGATATTCCTATCGTGGGCGACGTGAAAGACGTGCTGACCGAGCTGATCGCCATGATCAAGGAAAGCCCGCTCAAGCCTGATGCCGACGCGCTGGGAAGCTGGTGGGAGACGATTGAGGGCTGGCGTGCGCGCCAATGCCTGAAGTACGACCACGGCAAAGGCGACGTGATCAAGCCGCAATATGTTGTTGAGACGCTGTGGAACATGACGCGCGAGACCGAGACCTACATCACCTCAGACGTAGGCCAACACCAAATGTGGGCTGCCCAGTATTACCGTTTTGACGAGCCGCGCCGTTGGATTAACTCCGGCGGCCTGGGCACCATGGGCGTGGGTATTCCTTACGCCATGGGTATCAAACTGGCCAAGCCCGACAGCGAGGTGTTCTGCATTACCGGCGAGGGATCGGTGCAAATGTGTATCCAAGAGCTGTCCACTTGCCTGCAGTACAACACACCGATCAAAATTGTCTCGCTGAACAACCGGTATCTGGGCATGGTGCGCCAGTGGCAAGAGGTGGAGTACGAAGGCCGCTACAGCCACAGCTACATGGACGCGCTGCCCAATTTCGTCAAGCTCGCCGAGGCCTATGGCCATGTGGGCATGCTGATCGAGCGCCCTGAGGATGTTGAGCCGGCGCTGCGCGAGGCCCGCCGCTTGAAGGACCGTACGGTGTTCATGGATTTCAGAACCGACCCGACCGAGAACGTATTTCCCATGGTGCAAGCCGGTAAAGGAATTACCGAAATGCTTTTGGGTTCGGAAGACCTCTAAAGCCCGCTGGTCCAAACGTTTAATTTATTTAATTCAAGGGGGCAAATCTATTGCTTGCCAAGCCCGGCGGTTACCGCTGCCGGGGGAGGGCGGTGAAAAGAGGCGTCTGATGCTATGAAACACATTATTGCTGTCTTGCTGGAAAACGAGCCCGGGGCGCTGTCCCGGGTGGTTGGCCTGTTTTCGGCCCGGGGCTACAACATTGAATCCCTAACGGTTGCGCCCACCGAAGATCCCAGTCTGTCGCGCATGACGCTGCAGACCAATGGCTCGGACGACGTGGTCGAGCAAATTACCAAGCATTTGAACCGCCTGATCGAGGTGGTGAAGGTTGTCGATTTGACCGAAGGCGCCTATATCGAGCGCGAACTGATGCTGGTCAAGGTGCGCGCCGTGGGCAAGGAGCGCGAGGAGATGAAGCGCATGGCCGATATATTCAGGGGCCGCGTGATCGACGTGACCGACAAGAGCTACACCATTGAGCTCACCGGTGACCAGGCCAAAAATGATGCCTTTTTGGAGGCAATTGAGAAGGACGCGATCCTAGAGACCGTGCGTACCGGATGCAGCGGCATCGGGCGTGGCGAGCGGGTCTTGCGGGTATAAGATTTTGCAACTTGGCGCGCTGCGTCATTATTTTTCGGAGAAAAGCATGAAGGTTTATTACGACAAAGACTGTGACCTGAGTCTGATCAAAGGCAAAACCGTTGCCATCATCGGTTACGGCAGCCAGGGCCACGCCCATGCCCAAAACTTGAACGACAGCGGCGTCAAAGTCATCGTCGGATTGCGCAAAGGCGGCGCCTCTTGGCCTAAAGTGGAAAAAGCCGGTCTGAATGTGGCCGAAGTCGCCGACGCGGTGCGCGCGGCCGACGTGGTCATGATTTTGTTGCCTGACGAGCAAATTGGCACCGTTTACACCCATGACGTGGAGCCCAACATCAAGCCCGGCGCTTCGCTGGTGTTTGCCCATGGTTTTAATGTGCATTACGGCCTGGTCAACCCCCGCGCCGATCTGGATGTCTGGATGGTCGCCCCCAAAGCGCCCGGCCATACCGTGCGTGGTACCTATGCCCAAGGCGGCGGCGTGCCCCACCTGATTGCGGTGCACCAAGACAAATCGGGCCGCACGCGCGACCTGGCTTTGAGCTACGCCATGGCAAACGGCGGTGGCAAAGCCGGCATCATTGAAACCAACTTCCGCGAAGAAACCGAAACCGATTTGTTCGGCGAGCAAGCCGTTCTGTGCGGCGGCACGGTCGAGCTGATCAAAGCCGGTTTTGAAACGCTGGTTGACGCGGGCTATGCCCCTGAGATGGCCTACTTCGAATGTCTGCACGAACTCAAACTGATTGTGGACATGATTTATGAAGGCGGTATCGCCAACATGAATTACTCCATTTCCAACAATGCCGAATACGGCGAGTACGTGACCGGACCGCGCATCGTCACCGAGGACACCAAGGCCGCCATGCGCCAGTGTCTCAAAGACATCCAGACTGGCGAATACGCCAAGAGCTTCATTTTGGAAAACAAGGCTGGCGCCCCGACTTTGCTCAGCCGCCGCCGCCTGACGTCCGAGCACCAGATCGAGCAAGTGGGTGAAACGCTGCGCGCCATGATGCCTTGGATCAAGAAAAACAAGCTGGTCGACCAAACCCGCAACTAAAGCATCTGGCCTGCGGGCCATTGTTGGATGCACAAGGCCACTTCGGTGGCCTTGTGCGTTTACCATGCGGACAAAGGGAGGTTGCCCTCAGGGCGTACACTGTTTATTGTTCCCCCGGGATGCAGACGCCAGACGCATCGAATTTCAGAGAGAGCCCTTTATGGACGAAAACGCAGCGAATCAAGTCGACCCTGACGAGGTCGTCTATGTACCCAAGCGACGCAAGGGCATCTATGTCCTTCCCAACCTATTTACGTTGGCCGCGCTGTTTGGCGGTTTTTACGCTGTGGTGATGGCCATGCAAGGGCATTTTGATCAGTCGGCTATCGGTATCTTTTGCGCCATGGTGCTCGACAGTCTGGACGGCCGCGTCGCCCGCATGACCAATACGCAAAGCGCTTTTGGTGAGCAAATGGATTCGCTCTCAGACATGGTGTCTTTTGGTGCTGCACCGGCGCTGGTGTCTTATGAGTGGGTTCTCAAAGGCCTGGGCAAGTGGGGCTGGTTTGCCGCGTTTGTGTACTGCTCCTGCGCGGCATTGCGCTTAGCGCGTTTTAACGTTAACACCCACGTGGTGGACAAGCGCTACTTCCAAGGGCTGCCTTCGCCTGCCGCCGCAGCCCTGGTGGCTGGCTTTATATGGTGGTGCACAGATTTGGGTGTAGCCCCGACCCAGGTGGCCTGGTTCATGTTCGCATGGGTGCTATATGCGGGGCTGACCATGGTCACCAATATTCCGTTTTACAGCTTTAAAGACGTTAGCATGAAGAAAAGCGTGCCCTTTGCCGTAATTGTGCTCATCGCCCTCGGTATTGCGATCATCAATGTCGACCCGCCGACGGTGGTTCTTGGTATATTTATTGCGTACGGCTTTAGTGGTTATGTGGTTTACGTCATCCGTAGATTCCGTGGGGTACCGGTCAGCGTGATCAGCACTTCCACCGACGAGCCCGATGAGCGGGGAATGCATAAGTAGCAGGAGAACGGGGCGCGTAGGGCGCTTGGTCGACGGCGTCCTGCATTCGGAAAATTCACGAATTTTGCGAATTTGCATGATGTTTGCCGTGTAAGCAATTGATTTCTTTTGTTTTTTTGATTAAACTCAAGCCTTGGCGTGGGTAGCGCACTGGCCCCACTTTCTAGGCTGCAACGAGGTTTGGCACGAATTGTTTGAGAAAAAAATAGCGTGGGTGGTACTGCTTGGTTGCCTTGTTTGGGGCAACCTGAGCTACGCAGTGCAAGATTCGGCCCGAGGTGCTCTCGGGGTTCGCACGCCCAAGCATTCACCCGCGACGGTTAGCGCCAAACGCAAAGCCAAGAGCCTCGGCGCAGTCCCCACACGCCCCTCCTTTGGCGCTATTGCAGGACTCAAATCTGCTCCCGACGCTTTGGCGCTCAAATCCAGCGTTGCATTTGTTATAGATCAGGACACCAAAGAGGTCTTGCTTCATAAAAATGAGCTCGCAGTCTTACCAATCGCGTCCATCACGAAACTGATGACCGGCGTCCTCATTTCCGAAGCTCGCCTACCGATGGACGAGCTTATCGCCATCACCCAAGATGACGTGGATACTGAAAAGGGCAGCCGCTCCAGGCTGACGGTGGGGACGACGTTGAACCGGGGTGAGTTATTGCATCTTGCGCTGATGTCTAGCGAAAACCGAGCGGCCCACGCGCTGGGACGCACTTTCCCTGGCGGTTTGTCCAATTTTGTGGGATTGATGAATATGAAGGCCAACGAGTTAGGCATGCTGGCGACCAGCTACGTCGAGCCCACTGGCCTGTCCAGCCACAACCAATCGAGCGCCCGTGATTTGGCGACATTGGTGAACTACGCCTACGCCGACCCCACTTTGCGCGATTTCACGACTTCGCCGGGGTACCAGGTCGCCGTAGGCAGACGTACCCTTCAGTTCAACAACACCAACCGACTGGTCAAAAGCCCAGCCTGGGATATTGGCCTGCAGAAAACGGGTTACATCTCGGAAGCAGGCCAATGCTTGGTGATGCAGGCCAGGGTGGCTGGTCGCAAATTGATCATGGTGTTTTTAGATTCGGCGGGCAAACTTAGCCGCATCGCAGATGCCGAGCGCGTTAAGCGCTGGGTGGAGTCCAATCCTGCGGCATTGTCCCGTGGCACACCACTGGCCCATGCAGGCGCCCCAGGCGCGCTGAGTAACTAAGGCCCTCGCAGCGGGTCCAAGCAAACTGGCACTTTAGTCTTTGCCGCGGTAGCCTAATGTTTCAGAAATTTGGGCCGCAATTTCTTTGAGTTTGGGCATCCAGGCGTCGTCCATGCGACTCGAAGGAGATGAAATGGACAGGCCGGCAATCAGGTTCTTCTGATCGTCGTAAATACCTGCCGCCATGCAGCGCACGCCCAATTCGAGTTCTTCATTGTCATTAGCCTGGGCATACTGGCGCACTTTGGCCAATTCGCGCTCCAACACCCCTAAGTCGGTGATGCTGTTTTTTGTATGCCCTTGGAGCCCTGTGCGCGCGGCGTAAGCGCGGATGCGCTGCGGATCGTCCGCCGCCAAAAAGAGCTTGCCCACCGATGTCAGATGCAGCGGAGCCCGCCCCCCAATGGCGCGCACCACCTGCATGCCCGAGCGCTCGCTAAAGGCACGCTCCACGTAAATAATTTCATCGCCCTGGCGCATGCTCAGGTTGACCGGTTGCTGGGTCAGCTTGTGCAGCTCGCGCATGGGCGCCATCGCCGCATCTCGCACATTGAGCCGTCCTTTGACCAAATTGCCCAACTCCAACAGGCGCATTCCCAGGCGATAACTTCCTGCCTGCGGTCGGTCGGCAAAGCGGCCCAGCACCAGATCGTTAAGGATGCGGTGGGCAGTTGAGGGGTGTAAGCCAGCACGGTCGCTGATCTCTTTGAGCGTCATCGGCTCTTCCCGCGAGGCCAGCACGTCGATCAGCGTAAACATCCGCTCAATCACTTGCACGGACGGTACTGGCCGAGATGTGGGGTCTTGTTTGGTCATATGCAGATGGTGTAAACCCTATATTTTGCGCCATCGGCGGTAAGACCTTGGCGCCAAGGGCTAGACAGGCTCGGTCTTGTCGCTATCGGCCCAGTCCTGCCAGCGCCCGTCGCGCAGCAGTTGGCAGGGGCCAAAGCGGATTTTGTAGTTCATTTTCTGGCTTTGCGCGATCCAATAGCCCAAGTACAGGTGCGACAAGCCCAGCTCCTGGGCTTGTTGAAGCTGCCACAACACATTGAAAGTGCCGTAGCTCGCGGTTGTCTCTGGCGCATAAAAGGTGTAGACAGCGGACAGTCCGTCCTCCAGCACGTCCAGGATAGACACCATTTTGAGCTCGCCCGCCACGCCATCGGGCGCAGGAGCTCGGAACTCCACTAAGCGTGAGTTGACCCGGCTTTGCAGCAAAAACTGGGTGTATTGGCTTACGCTGTCCTCGTGCATACCACCGCCTGTGTGGCGGGCGTGCTGGTAGCGTAGGTACAGGTCGTAATGCTCCTGGTCAAAGCCCAGGCGCAGGACCCGCACTTGCAGGTCTGCGTGCTGCTTGAGAGACCGGCGTTGGCTGCGTGTTGGCCTAAACGTGGCCACCGGCACCCGCAGGGCAACACAGGCCTGACAGGCGTCGCAATGGGGCCGATAGGTAAACATGCCACTGCGGCGAAAACCGGTTTCTACCAGTTCGGAATAGGTGGCGTTGTCGATCAGATGGCTGGGGGTAGCCACCTGCGAGCGCGCCTGGCGCGCTTCAAGGTAGCTGCACGCGTAGGATGCAGTCGAATAAAACTGCAAGGTCTTGAGGGGTAAATCGTGGACTTTGGTCATGCCAACGCAGCCCTAGGTTTCCAAATGCCGCCAATCGGCAGGCAAAAAATGCCAGGCCACCGGCGCTTGGACTTTTGCCTGACGCAGGCTGTCCAGGAACTGGCTGCGCGGCAAGGGGCACGCACCTAAGGTGGCCAGGTGCGCAGTCACTTGCTGGCAATCTAATTGCGGCACCCCTGCAGCCCGGCATGCAGCAATCAGTGCCGCCAACGCAAATTTGGAACCATCGGCGACGGTAGTAAACATCGATTCACCAAACACGGCGTGCCCAACCGATACGAAATACAGGCCGGCGACCATTTTTCCGTCAATCCAGGTCTCAAAACTGTGTGCGTGGCCCGCTTCATGGAATGCGATGTAGGCGTCCACCATCGGCGGCACGATCCAGGTGCCACGCTGCGTGGGACGCTGCATTTGTGCACAGGCTTGAATGACGCCGGCAAAATTGGTGTTTACTCGGATTTCACAGGCTGCATCGACTTGGAAGCGCTGCAATGTCTTTTTGAATGAACGATGAATGCGGAAATCTTTCACTCGCAAGACCATGCGCGGGTCCGGGCTCCACCACAAAATGGGCTGCCCTGGGTTGAACCAGGGGAAAATGCCGCGCTCATAGGCCTGCACCAACGATTGGACCGACAGCTCGCCCCCTGCGGCCAGCAAACCCGGGGCATCGCTGTCTTCGCCCCAGGCGCGGCTCAGTGGCGGGAAAGGATCACCCGCAAGCATCCAAACTAAATCAGGTGCTGACATCGGTCAATCGCAAAAAAAAAGGCAAGCGTCAAAACAAGTCCTTCATAAACCCAGAGGGTAGAATGCGCCAGTCGGGGCGTAGCGCAGCCTGGTAGCGCATCTGGTTTGGGACCAGAGGGTCGAAGGTTCGAATCCTTTCGCCCCGACCATTTTATTTGCCAAAGCTTTGCCTTTGGCATTTTCATTTCCGGTGATTTCTCCCGCAACTGTCCGTAGCTCAGTTGGATAGAGCAACAGCCTTCTAAGCTGTAGGTCACAGGTTCGATTCCTGTCGGACAGGCCAAAACCCCGTTTTTATCATGCCAGATCAAGGCGCTGGGCCGCCAAGGGCATGTGCATCCAATGCGCGGCGGTGCGCTCCAGGGGTTCGGTCTGGCCAGTACTCCAAAGTTCGACACTGCCTTGGCCCATTTGCGCGGGCGCCAGGAGGTTTTGGGCGCTAAGCACATCCTGGAGCCGGCGCGCGACCGGTGCGCCCGCTTCGTAGACGGTGCATCGCCCGGCCACCAAGGCTGCAAACACATCGGCCACCAGGGCGTAATGCGTGCAGCCCAGCACCAGGGTGTCCAATTGCGCTGCTGCGTGGCCCAGCGGCCCCAAGGCGGCCACGTAGTGGCCGGCCAGTTGCGCGATCTCCGGCGTATCTGCGCGCTCGATGGCCACAGCCAGGCCGTCACAAGGCTGGAGCACAAAGCGGGTCCTAAGGTCTTGGGCCGCTACCAGGGCGGCAAATTTGGCGCTTTTCAGGGTGCTGCGCGTGGCCAAGACGCCGACGCCTCCCGTTCGGCTTTGCGCCGCTGCGGGTTTGATCGCCGGTTCAATACCGATGATGGGCGTGGTCGTATGCTTTTCTCTGAGTACGCCCACTGCAGCAGCCGTTGCCGTATTGCAGGCGATGACCAGGGTCTTGGCCTGGCAGCTATGGATTAGGTAGCTGGCGATGGTCTGAGCGCGTTGCAGCACATGTGCACTGTCGCGCTCACCGTAAGGGGCATAGCCTGAATCGGCGAGGTAGATAAAGCTCTCTTGGGGCAACCGCTCACGCAAGGCCTTGAGCACGCTCAGACCTCCCACGCCGCTGTCAAAGACTCCTATGGGCCTTGTCGTAGGTGGCAGGGCCATGGGCGGCTCAGCCCACCTTGACTGGGATGGTTTTGTATTCGCCGTTAGCAATTTTTTGCTGCCAGGTGGCCGGCCCGGTGATGTGGGCGCTGGTGCCACCCGAATCGACGGCTACCGTCACGGGCATATCGACCACGTCAAATTCGTAAATTGCTTCCATCCCCAGGTCAGCAAAGGCCAGGACTTTGGCGTGCTTGATTGCTTTGCTCACCAGATAAGCGGCGCCGCCCACGGCCATCAGGTAGGCGCTTTGGTGCTTTTTGATGGCCTCGATAGCCACCGGCCCGCGCTCAGCCTTGCCGACCATGGCGATCAGGCCGGTCTGGGCCAGCATCATCTCGGTAAAGCCGTCCATACGGGTGGCGGTCGTAGGGCCTGCGGGCCCCACGGCCTCGCCGGCGACCGGGTCTACGGGACCGACGTAGTAAATCACGCGGTTCGTAAAGTCCACTGGCAAAGGCTCGCCTTGGGCCAGCATGCCTTGGATGCGTTTGTGCGCGGCATCGCGGCCCGTCAGCATTTTTCCGTTCAGCAAGAGGGTTTGTCCGGGTTTCCAGCTGGCCACCTGGGCCGGCGTCAGGGTGTTGAGGTCGACTGTGGTGCTTTGCACATAGTCGGGCTTCCAGTCCACTTGGGGCCAAGTGTCCAGTGAAGGCGGCGTCAGATAGGACGGCCCGCTGCCGTCCAAGACAAAGTGGGCATGGCGAGTGGCTGCGCAATTTGGAATCATGGCCACGGGCTTGCTGGCCGCGTGGGTGGGGTAGAGCTTGACCTTCACGTCCAGCACGGTCGTCAGGCCACCCAAACCCTGGGCCCCGATGCCCAAGGCGTTGACCTTGTCGTACAACTCCAGGCGCAACTCCTCCACTTGG
>Ga0209084_1001621_pt1 | contig 18533 bp, 24 predicted proteins | sample C_130820_MF_Meta_FD_187309 | JGI IMG/M metagenome (GOLD analysis project Ga0209084, IMG submission 187309) | Freshwater microbial communities from Lake Croche, Canada to study carbon cycling - C_130820_MF_MetaG (SPAdes) (version 2) | ecosystem: Environmental > Aquatic > Freshwater > Lake...
CGTCACTCGTAGGGCATTCATCCCGAAGCTGGTTGTACAGCTTTATAATTCGACCCCTCTTCTCGCAGCACTGATTGCTAACAGTCAGCAAGCCAGCGGTGGTGTGTCTTCCGTAACAGTGCCTGTGCAAGGCGCTCAGTTTGTAAATGCACAGTGGTCGGACTACAGCGGCTCGTTCGCTCAACCGTCTGTCCAGCAGGGTGCTTACAACGCTGAGTTCAACCTCAAGCTGATGATTACACCAGTCCCGTTCCTCGGAATGGAAGGTGCGGTTCAGCAGGACGCAGCAATTATTCCGCTGATCGAAGCGCGGATGAACGATGCGACCAACGTGATGATGGACGCGATGGCAACATCGTTGTACTCCAACTACACGAATACTCAGCAGTTTATCGGCCTCCCCGGCGCGATTGACGATGGTACGAACCTAGTGACTTACGGCAACATTAGCCGTACCAACTACACTTGGTGGAAGTCGAAGGTCTACAACGCTGGTAACGTCAACCCAACCCGTCAGAACATCCTGCAATACATTTCTGGAACCGTGAAGAACGGTGCAGAAGTGCCATCGTTTGGTGTTTGCGGATTCGGTACTTGGACCCTGTTGGCTCAAGACTTTGTTGGTCAAGAGCAGTATGTAATCACCCCAGGTTCTGGGTTTGATGCAGACAACAACGGCCCACAGGCTGCGTTCCGTGCGCTGATGGTTGCTGGTGTGCCGATCTACCCAGATCCGTACTGCCCAGAAGGCATCGTTTACTTTGTCAACACGAACTACCTGAACCTGTACATCCATGAACAGGGTTCGTTTGTGTTTACTGGGTTTGAGTCCACTCTGCCTAACTGGCAGATTGGTTACGTCGGCGCCGTGCTGATGATTGCTGAGTTGATTAGTACCAAACCGAAGTCAATGACTCGGGTGGGTTCTTACAACTCGCTGACCCTGTAAGGAGAGAAACATGGCTCTCGCCCTAAACAAGATCCTGATTGCCGGTGCTAATAGCAATACCACCGGAGCTTACTTTCAGACTACCACCCTAATTGCTCCTGCGACCGTTGCTGGCAACGTAGTCCCTGCTGGCGTATATCTGATGTTCCCTGTTTTGAACAGCCAGATCTACGCTAACAACGGCACTGCGCTGACTCTGCTCACGGCTGCTAACACTGGTGGTGTTTTGATCAGCGACGGTGTGAACGTATTTGCCAACTCTACTACGTCGGCAAACACGATTACTCTGTTGACGGTCAACGGTGGTCTGACTGCAAACTCCACGTTTGCTAGCTAAGGAGTAAACATGGCAAACGCAGATGCAGTCGGACAAAACACACCAGATTCATTCGGTAACTTTGCCATCGGTGGAGTTACCGGAGCGTCTCTGGCAACGGCTGGTAATGCTGTGGTGGCTATCCCGTTCCTGAAAGGCGGTCTCACGAATAGTGGCGCTCTTGCAGGATCGGGTCAGGTAATTATTCGTCGGGTTACGATTCAAAACCCTAATGCTAGTGCATCTTTGGCTAACGTTAATATCACGACTACCAATGATGGAAACACTAGCAATGCGGTTGTAGCAACAGTCTCGTTGGCAAACTTGACTGCTGTTAACAGATTCCAAGACCTGACGGTTGCCAGCCCTTACGCATTGACTACTACTGTCAATGGAGCGAATACCTCGGCTCTGTACTTGAACGTCACCAACGCAGCATCTGCGCTTGTTGACATTCGCATTTACGGTGACGTGGTTACGTTCTAATGGAAGTTTTTGTAACCAACTGTAGTGACACCGACTTGGCTGATCGTCATGCCGGTGTTGACTATAAGTTCAAAAAAGGTGTGCCTACGCAAGTCCCTATCGAGGCTGCTAGGCACATCTTTGGTTACCAAGACAATGACAAGCTCCCATACGCAGTCCGTCTGGGGTTTACCACCCACTCGTCGGATTTGGAAATCGGACTTGAACGGTTGGCAATGTTTCGCATAGGCCAACATTCAGCGCAGGACCGCATTCCCTCGGCGGTAGGCGTAGTACCCCTACCCGTCAAAAAAGTAGGGGTAGGGGGAAAAGTCTCCTGAGGGTTACAATAGGCAACTATGGCAACCCTAAATTCGTACATCACAGACGTTCGCAGGCTTCTACACGATGCCAATGCGAACTTTTGGTCTAACGATGAGCTTACGGATTACATCAACGATGGGCGTGAACGCATAGTACGAGACACTGGTTGTCTCCGAACTCTGCAAATATCTGCTACACCCCTCGCGCCAGACGGCACTGCCGCAACAATCTGGTCTGCTGGTCTTGCTGTCACCACAGGACAGTACATATTCTCAAATATCTTCATCTACCAGGTTACGGTAGGCGGGACGCTGGGAACTACAGCTCCTCCGTATCCAGCGTCAGGGACTAATTTTCCCCCGTCAACAGCTTTTACTAACGGCACAGCCACGCTGCTATACGCCCAGAATGCAGAAATTATCCCGTTTGCGTCGTTGCCTAATGGTTCGCAGACTCTTGATGTACTTAACGTAACAATCTACTGGGGTAACTCTCGTATTCCATTGCGTTATTTGCCTTGGACTAACTTTAACGCCCAGTTGCGTTACTGGCAAAACTACGTTGGTAGGCCCGTGTGCTTCTCAACGTATGGTCAACAACAGATTTACATCTCTCCTGTCCCTGACCAGTCTTACAGCATGGAGATTGACAGCGTAATTCTGCCTACTGCGCTGTCTTTGAACACTTCTGCGGCGCCTGACACTATCTTAGACCCGTACACCGTTCCTGTGGCGTTCTACGCGGCTTACAAGGCCAAGTACAAAGAACAGAGTTACGGGGAATCTGAGATATTTCTCCAACAGTACAACCGACAAGTTCAGAGCGTATTGAACTCTGTGTTCACTCGCAGGATTCCAGACCCATACAGCAGCCCTTACTAGCATGGCTTCCCAAGAACAGAAAAAATCATATGCTGTTCTCAAGAAGTTCCGTGGGCTGAACACCAAAGCTAACCGGACTGCGATCAGCGACGATGAGTTCTCTTGGATAGAGAACGCGATGCCTATTGGCGATGCCAACATCAAGATCGTCCCAGCCCAGTCAGCAGTATCAAATAGCACTAGTCAGGCCGTCGTTTTTGCCAACACCGTTAGTTACCTAACGTCTACAAGCATCAACAACATCGACTACATTGTTGGATTTCAAGCAAACGGAAGCGCACAGGCGTACAACCTAATAAGCAATGTGATGGTTTCTGTCACAGGTGCTGGAAACCTTAGTAGTGCAAACGTAGATTCAGCCCAGTGGAAGAACGAACGTCTAATTATTGGTGATCCAGACAAAGGTTTGTCTAGTTGGGATGCCAATTCAGTAGTTTCTATAGGGTCTGTTGGCCTAATAGCTATCAGCAACCCTGGTAGCGGATACACATCTGCTCCTACTGTTGCCATATCCAGTCCTAACGATGCCAATGGCGTACAAGCAACTGCTACAGCCACCATTGTTACCGGATCTGGTGGCATACGGTCTATTTACGTTACTTCTGGTGGTTCTGGGTACACTGCGGTCCCAAATGTAACCATAGGCGCTCCTAACATCCCTGGCGGTACACAAGCAACAGCCGTGTGTAGCATCAGTGGTGGCGCTGTAGTTGCGGTATCAATGATTGAGAACGGCTCTGGCTACACCACAGTGCCTGCCGTAACCTTTTCTAGCGGTGCTGCTACCGCAACAGCCGTTATTTCTACTGGTGGCGTCAACAGCATAAGCCTGACAAACGCTGGAAGTGGGTATACAAACCCTCCTACCGTTACTTTTACCGGCGGTGGAGGGTCTGGTGCTAATGCTCTCGCCCAGATTGTGACGTTCAAAACCGGCACAGTCAGCATTCTGCTCAACAATGGTGGTTCTGGCTATACGTCAGCCCCAACCGTGGCTATCAGCGGGGCCAATACAACCACTGCTACCGCTACAGCGATCGTTCTCGGAAATACTGTGTCATCAATTGTGATGACAAACCCAGGAGCTGGCTACACAACAGCCAATGTGACCATCTCCGGTGGTGGAGCGACGGCTAATGCTACTGCTACAGCGGTAGTCAACACAGACCAGATTGTGTCTGTAGCGACGTTCTCAGGCCGTGTATGGGTTGCGGCAGGTAGAACCGTATACTATTCGGCAGCAGACTCTTACAGCGACTTTACAAGCATTTCTGCGGGATCTTTTACTCTCAAAGACTCCACACTGCACGGAAACATCCGGGCATTGCTGTCTGCCAACAACTTTTTGTACATTTTTGGTGATGACAGCATCAACGTCTTCTCTGACGTTAGGGTTGACACCAACGGTCAGACGCTTTTTACCAACACCAACGTCTCTGCCAGCGTAGGAACCAAGCGTATCTACGCTATTTTCCCGTTTTTCCGCTCTGTGTTGTTCATGAACGACTATGGGATCTATTCTCTAGTCGGTTCTACCACCAGCAAGTTATCAGACCCTCTTGACGGCATATTTCCGTACATTGACTTCTCACAACCAGTCACTGGTGGGCAAGTTCTGCTCAACAACATCCTATGCGCGGCATTCAACTTCACTTACAACGACCAGGTAAATGGAGCGAGGCAGGTCCAGGCGGTGTTCTTCGAGAAGAAATGGTTCATCACCTCCCAAGGCACGTTAAATTACATCACTTCCGTCCCTTTGGCAGGGATGATAAATTCTTACGGTGTAAGCGACCGATCTCTCTACAAGCTCTACGCTAACAGCACGTCTAACATTGCTAGTATGGTGCAGACTGCGCTCATGCCTATGGGTGATCCTATCCGCACCAAGCAGGCGTTGAAGTTTGGAGTAGAGTCAACCTTCAATACTGGTGCAACCATCTATGTGACGGTAGATAGTGAACTGGGATCTAGTCCTCAGTATGCGTTGACCAATTTTGTTACTTGGACGAACAACGCTAATACAGTTATCCCGTGGTCAAACAATTCAAATGTTGTTATCAATTGGGTGAATAGCTACACTTACTACCTGTACAAGTCGGATGCCCAGCAGTATGGCAAGTATCTAGGCTTGACAATCACTAGTAACAACGCTGCTTACACTTACAATACGTTTGAATTTGAACACGAATTAAGAGTAAGGTTTTAAAATGCCAGTCGCATATCAATTTGCTAACGCATCTACTACAATACCGCTTTCTCAGTTAGATGCTAACTTTGCTAGCCCAATTACTCTGGGCAACACAAGCATCCAACTAGGAAACTCGGTTAGTACGCTCAATAACCTGACGTTGGCTAACGTCACAATTAGCAGCGGCAACATTGCGTTTGCTATTCCTGCTACTAGCGGCGGTACTGGCCTGGTTTCTCCTGGCACAACCGGCAATGTGCTTACTAGTAATGGTACTGCGTGGGTGTCTACAAGCGCTGCCGCTGGCACTGGAGTCACTGCTCTGTCTTTTGGGTCAACTGGACTGACACCTAGCACTGCTACCAGTGGAAACGTAACTGTTTCTGGAACTTTGAGTGTGGGAAGTGGTGGTACTGGACTTCAATCACTGACTTCCAACAGTGTGTTGCTGGGTAACGGATCATCAACAATACAATTTGTCTCACCTGGAACTACCGGCAACGTATTAACGTCGAACGGTACTACTTGGTCATCTTCTGCGCCTGCCGGTGGTGGAAGTGCGCTGACGTTGATCAGCACTCAAACCGTTAGTAATGTTTCCTCTGTATCTTGGACAGGATTATCAACATACGATAGATACACTTTGTTGTATGAAAATGCTTTTCCTGCAACAACATCGTATAAAATTGCTTTAAGGTTTGGAACTGGATCTGGTCCAACTTATATTACTTCTGGATATATTTTTTCTGGTATAAGTGTTGACAGCAATATCACAACTGCTGGATCAACAAACGCCGTATGCTATGCGGCAGGAGTTGGGAATTCCGGAACAATTTCTAGCTCTTCAATTCTCATGTTTGCTGGAGGTTCCGGTGGTGTTAGCGGTTCTTCTCCAGGAGCTAGAGGAATAATGAATATTTGCAACATGACCAGTGGTTTTGTTACAACAATAACATCTCAATCATTTAACAACAGTAGCCCAGGGACCTCAGAGGTTATGTCTGGGGCAACAAATAACAGTACCTCAAAAACTGCCATTCAAATTTTAAGTGCATTGATTGATGGTGTTGGGGGCGTTACGCTTGGAAATATATCAGGGACTTTTTCTTTGTACGGAATAACAACATAAAAGGCAAAAATATGTCACTTGATAGCAAAATCCAAGTTTATTTGTTCCAGAACAGTATTGTCTGTGTTCCCGGTGACTACCAAACGGGTCAACCAGAAGGTCAACCAGACCAAGTTCTGGTGTGGAACGTAGATAAACTAGGCGCACAGCCGACTCAAGATCAACTGGATGCTGCGTGGAATGACAAGATCGCAGCAGACAACGCAGTAGCCTACCAAGCTAAGAGGGCTGCTGAGTATCCTAATTTCAATGATTACCTAGACGGGATTGTCAAAGGTGATCAAGTTCAAGTACAGGCATATATAGATGCTTGTCTTGCCGTAAAAGCAAAGTACCCTAAAGGTTAAGTAGAAAATGGGAATTCAAGCCTTTACCCCTATGGGGAACACAATAACCTTCACGGCTACCAGTAGTTCTCCCACCACTTCCGTGCAAGCTGCGTCTACAACTCTTGGCGGGAACCAGTACCGGATCATCAACAGCGGTAACGTGACGGTGTTTATGGGGTACGGGCAGGCTAACGCAAGTGCGGTAGCTAACGCAGTTGTTGTCACCAGCACTCAGTCATCTATCCCGCTACTGTCAGGTACAGACGAAATATTGACGTTCACGCCTAATGCTTACTTTGCCGGGATTACCAGCAGTGGTAATGCTGTTGTGTACATCACTCCAGGAGACGGGGTATAACATGGTCTTAAAAACTGTTTCTACTCTTGGTGCTACTGGTGGCGGTGGAACAGTTACTGCTGTTACCGGCAGCGGCAATATCGCATCTAGCGGCGGCACGACTCCAAACATTACTTTTACCGGGACGCTGCCAGTTGCTAACGGGGGGACAAACCTAACCTCCTTCACCGCCAACGGGGTGGTATACGCATCTAGTTCTAGTGCGTTGGCTACTGGGTCTGCGCTGACGTTTGATGGGACGAATCTGGGTATTGGGACGAGTTCGCCTGCTTATTCTTTAGAGGTAAGCAAATCGCAAGATGCCGTAACAAATATTGCAGTTACAAACGCAAGCTCTGGTACTGCGGCCCAAACAAGACTAAGATTAAACAATGGCGGTAGCAATTTTGGGACAATTTCGCATACTGGTGCTTCGTTTACAACCTCTGGCATTTTTAGGGCGGATGGAACTTATTTATATGGAAACGGAACTGGTGGTTTAACTTTAACAACTGGGGCCGTTCAACCTATTTATTTTGCAATAAATAATTCTGAAGCCATGCGCCTCGACACCTCCGGCAACCTTGGTCTGGGGGTTACGCCGAGTGCGTCTAGCGGCGGCGGAAACTTCAATTTGTCTGGAGACATACTTGGCGGCAGCGCAGTTACGCTTGGTACAAACTGGTATTTCAATGGCGGATTTAAGTACAAAGCCACGGGGACAGCTTCACGTTTTTATTTAGATAGCAGCGGAGCTTTTTCTTGGTACACCGCCCCCTCCGGCACAGCAGGTAATGCAATCACATTCACACAGGCGATGACCCTTGACGCCTCCGGCAACCTTGGTATTGGGACAACCTCTCCAAGCGCATCAGCAATCCTAGACGCGCAAAGCACTACCAAGGGCGTGCGGATGCCCAACATGACTACAACGCAAAAGAATGCGATTAGTAGTCCTGCTGCTGGTCTGATGGTGTTTGATACTACGTTGGCAAAATTGTGTGTTTACAGCGGCTCTGCTTGGCAGACTATTACTTCGGTTTAAGGGCTAACATGATTCAAATTGATGGGAAAACAGTTGATTTGACAAAGCCCCAGACATGGGGAAATTCAATCCAAATTAAACCCAATGGTTTTATTCAACAGACAAAAAACGGCGTGACAACTATTGTTCAGCCTATACCACAACCTTTAAAGGAAGCAAAATGACTACCTTTACATGGACTGTCTCACAGCTCAATTGCTACCCACAGTCTGACAACAAGACCAACGTAGTGTTCAACATTCATTGGCGCTGTACTGGAACAGACGGAAACTACACCGGCACGGTCTATTCAACGGCATCGGTCCCTGCGCCTACGGATTCATTCACGCAGTTTGCTGACCTGACAAAAGACCAAGTTCTTGGTTGGCTCTGGGCTAATGGTGTAGACCAGACCGCGACCGAAACGGCTGTGCAGCAGCAGATTGACAATCAGATTAACCCACCTGTTCTCAACCTCAACCCGCCTTGGAGCGTCTAATGGAAACCGTAAACTTGCCAACTCAACTGTTCAACGCCATCCTTCAGTACCTTGGCAATCAGCCATATGCTCAAGTGTTCCCGTTGATTCAGGCGATTGAGAAGGAGTTGGCTCCTAAACAACAGGAACCTGAGAATGGCTGACGTTCAAGAATTGGCTTCTGAAACGGACAAACGTCTGAGTATTCATGAGGCGGTATGTGCAAGCCGTTATGAAAGCATCCAAAAAAGTTTTGATGACGGTTCCAAGCGCATGGCCCGGATTGAACACATCCTGTATGTAGTTATTGCGGCGGTTTTGTTTGGTCCAGGTGTGGCAGCAGACTTTGTAAAGAAGTTGTTAGGTTTGTGATGGAAATAGCTGAACTTTTCCTAAAAGCGTGGCCTGTTCTACTAGGTCTTGTGACTCTCATAATTGTGCTGTCAAAACTAGATTTGAGAGTTGCTGTGCTTGAAGAAAAAGTTAAGTCTGCATTTGAAATCATCAATAAGATGAGAGACAAATAATGAATATGGATGACTTGTCTTACGTTGAGTTTGGAGACGTAGACGGTCTAGGATTGTTGTTGTTTGAGAACGGTGTACAGCACAAATTGTTCTACGAACAGTTGGCTGACAATGGAATCTTGATACCTCAGTATCCGATCACAGATGCAGACCCAGATAATTTAGATGACTGGTTGTTTGTTCACAACCAAGAACATGAAAGATTGGCAAATCAACTGAACCTGGACAATCCTTTTCAGTTGATCAACGCAGACTGGAATGTTGAAGATGACTTCTATGATTGGATAGGGGTACATTTAAGCATCCATCAACAGATTGTTAAAGTATTAGGACTGTAATGGACCCACAACTGGAACAAGCACAGGCTGCTACACAAGAGTTTATGCAAGAGTACGGCATTGACTCTCGTACTATGTTTGCTGTAGGTCAAATGGCTAAAGAAGCTATCCAAGATCCTAGTCTGTACGCAATGCTTAGAGAGCAATTGATAGGCTCTGGCATCCTCACTGATAAAGAATTGCCTGAACAAACCAATTACATGACCTTGGCTGCGCTGGCTGCTATGGGCGCAATAGCAGGAGGTTCGTGATGGGTTTTAGTTGGAAAAAAGCACTGTCATTTGTTGTTCCAGTTGTTGCATTTGTTGCTCCTGAAATCATTCCATTTATAGGAACTTCTATTCTTGGTGGGTCTGCTGCAACGGTTGCTGCAACCATAGGGTTGAGTGAAGCAGCAGTTGCTTCCGCTGTTGGCAGTGCTGCTCTTGCCGCTGGAACTACTGCTGCACAAGGAGGAAGTGTAGAAGACGTATTTCAAAATGCAGCCGGAGCTGGCCTTGCATCTGGAATTAACTTTGGTCTTGGAGGAGGTGTTGCTGGAGCAGCAGCAGGATCTGCTGCCGGGACGTTTGTCAAAGGTGGTGATGTTAGTGAGATTGGTATAAACGTTTTTGCAGCAGCGGTTGGAGCAGGTGTTCAAGATGTTTCTCCCAATCCAGACGCAGGCAAGATCATAGGCACTGCTGTTAGGACTTACATAGCAACCGGCGGCAACATGGATCAGACGCTGTTGAACACGGCTGCAACTGCTATAGGTACGTTAGATCAACCTACAACATTCTCCAAAACCACGACTGCACAACCAGCGCAAGGTGCTGAACCGTTCAAATACGGCAATGATACTTACCAACAATTGGATGATGGCACTGCAAAAGTAACCACTCAGTCTGGCAACGTAAGAATTATTAGTGCAGACACTTTTAACGAAATCAAACAAAATTACGCCGCAGACGTTGCCGCTGGCGCTGCTCCTTCCGGACCAGTTATCCCACCACAAACAGTTGCAGAAACTCCTCCAGTTTCTCAAGAAGAAACAGGTCTTGATCTAGTAAAAAAAGTTCGTTCTCTTTCTACTGGTGCAGCTCCAACTCCAGAAGAACAGTTTCCAACCAAAACAATTGAAAAAGAAAAAGAATCTCCCGTTGTTACTGACGTGCCAACAATACGTCCAGATACAACTGCTGGATTGCCTGGTGCAGGAACAGATCTTGGGAGAGTGGACATTGGTTACGTCACAGATCCGTTTGTAGACATTGCACCTCTATCAGATACTGGTACACAAGACCTAGGTACAAAGTACATCAATTACCCTGTAGATCCTTTTGTAGATATTGCTCCACCTTCAGAACCAACTGGAGGAACAACTTTAGATACTGTAAGAGTCAACTATCCGGTTGATCCGTTCGTTGATATAGCCCCGCCTACTGAGTTAGAAAAAGTCACAGTTACCGGCGCTCGTGACTTAGTAGACCCGTTTGTAGACATAGCTCCCCCTCCGGAGTTAGATAAGGTTACTGTCACTGCAAAACCAGAAGAACCTGTTGTTGAGGCTCCCACTCCTTCTGAAGTGAAGGCAGAAGAACCTGACAAACCCAAAGAAGAACCCAAAAAGTTATATCCTACTGTCACTAGTGTTCCCCCTCCTAAGAGACCGAGAGCACCGCCTATAATCACGGGTGCAAGTCCTGCTAGATTGCTGGCAGACGCTCTGGCGGCTTACAGGCCAGCGGGTGGTATCGAGGGTGTTGATTCTGGGAAACAGAGGCAGAATGTCTGGAATGAGAAATCACTGCGTCTTAAAGACGCTCTGGGGTTGTAAATGAGTGAACTACGCAATATGACCCGTATGGGTGGAGATCTCCGCAAGATTGCCCGTCTGTTGCAAGACAAGGGCAGGAACGGAGATACGATCCTGGCGCACATCAACCCCCGTGAGGCTGCACTCCTGCGTGAGCAAGGCGGTTCTGGTGAGATCAACCCAGAGACCGGCCTTATGGAGTTTGCTGACGAAGAAGCAGGGTTTGAAGCGTATCAACCACAAGATACGTCTGCTGCTGAACCCGGATTTGAATCGTATTCTCCCGGTCCTGAATTTGTATCTGGTGCATATGCTGGGCCTGTTTCTCAACTTGATCTTCCTGATATTCCGCAAAACATGGCTGGGTTCAGGCAAACAGCACCTGTCCCAATCTCTGACGCTGCCGGTCTTGCACAAGGCGTATACGGTCCTGGTTCTGCGTTTCCAACGACAACAGAAACTCCTACCGCTCCTCAACCGGCAGAAAAGAGCTTTTTGGAGTCCTTATCCGGTGGTGACAAGGCTCGACTAGGTCTAGGTGCACTTGGTGGTCTACAGACTGCACTGACAGCTCGCAAGGCTCGTCAGGGTTCGCAGCAGGCAGCACAGCAGATCCGTGACATTGGTGCGCCTTATCAACAGCGTGGTTTGGCAGAACAGGCCGCTGCCGCTCGTGGTGAACTGACCCCGGTTAACCAGCAAGCTCTAGAAGCACAACGCGCTCGTGCTGCCCAGGCTGGTGTTGCCCGTGGTGGCGTGGGTGTTGCCCAGCAACAGAGAGCAGAGGAAGATCTGCGTAACCGTCTGTTGGCAGCACAGCAAGACTTTGGGTTAAAGTTGTCTGGTATTGCAGACCAGTACACGGCCAAGGCTATTCAAGAGGGCATCCGTGCTGACTCTGAGATCTCTGCTATGTATGGTCAATACTTTGGTAACCTGACTCGATTGGCAGCACCTACGATCATCCAGTCTACCCAACCTGCTGGGAAGTAATCATGGCTTTGCCTGACTTGCTCAAAACCGATATGGGTGGTATCTCACCACTGATTGATTCCGCTCGTGCTCCCAAAGAAATCTCACAGTCTTTGGTAAAGATGCCTGCTGCACCCAAGTTTGGTGGGGATGATGTTGGCACAATGGAAGGAATTCTTTCAGTAGGCAGAGAAAGACTTGCAAACTTACAAACACTACAAGCTAATGTAACAACTAGACAACAAAATTTTGAAACAGATCTTTCAAATCTTACTGCTCAAAAACTCGCATACGATAGGCAAAAAGAAGAGTTTGGTGCAAAACAAAGAGAAGAAGAAGCAAGGTTGAATTACGACAACATCAAAAAAATGTTTGATGATGAAGTAAACAGCCAAGGATTCAAAGAAAAGCAACGCATCAACAAAGAAATTGCTGAGTACAGCGTCTTTGTCCCAACCGAAGTTACGGCTCCCATGTTGGGAGTTTTGTTTTCTGCTATCGGTGCGGCTGGAATGCTGTTGGGTGGAAACAGCAAAAACACCGCCAAAGCAGCACTGTCAGCCATGAACGGCATGGCAGAAGGGTTTGGAAAAGGCAGAGAACAGTATGACAAAGAACGTAAACAAGCGTTTGATTCAAATTTAAAATTGTTGCAATCTAAATTGACTGCGGTCAAAGATGGTCTTGAAGATGCAAGACGAGAAGCCGTGTTGAACAAACAAGCGGCAGATCAAAAAGTTAGAGAAACACTCGCTGCCAATGAAGCTCAGTTCTTGCAAGAGAATACCAACAAGCGTGGTCTTGAATCAACTATTGCTCTTGTTGATGGTCAATTAAAAAGTCTCAAGCACGCGGCAGAACTCCTTTCCACTAAAACAAATCAGTTGTCTAGTGAGTTGCAAAGAGAGGCGTTACAAGTATTTTTGAAAAGAGCAGATATAAAATCTAGAGAGTCTGAAGGTGAGTTGAACCGTCAAATTCGAAAGGAAATTGCTCAAAGTCAACTTGCTAGCCAAGCAGAATCAAGAGCTTTAAGATCGCAACTCGCTAGAGACAGTCAGGGTGCTGTGCAGCCTATCGGAATGGCTGATGGCAAGATGGTTGTTATGGACAAATTTGGAAACTCTCGTATTGTAGATGTTCCAGAAGGATTTGTTGGAAAAGGTTCTTTGGGAGCAGGAGAAAAACTTAGCGCCACAAGAGAAAAGAAGATTGATGGTTTGAACTCCATCACAAGCGGTTTGGACAAGTTGAAAAAAGATTTCAAACCCGAATACGCTGGGCTTGGTGTATTTGGATTCGGTGCAGATCTTGAACTGGAAGCAGCAAGAAGGGGTCTTGGCAAGAAAGAAGCCAATGATGCTGCACGTTGGTGGGGTAGGTACAACCAGTACCAAGCACCTAACAGACACGCATTGTTTGGTGCAACCTTGACTGGTAACGAGTTGAAAAACTATCAGTCATTCACTGCCAAACCATCTGACTCAGCACAGACAGTCCGTGGGTTTATTGACGATCAGATAAATTATTCAAAAGATATTTTGGATGTGACTGCTCCTGCTGGTTATAAACCAAAGGCCAAACCAGAAGATTATGAATCTACGTTTGGTGCTCCAAGTCCTGCGCCTCAACCTAGTGCTTCACAGCCAAGTACCGGACCTTATATAGACCCAGATAAAGAGCGTCGGTATCAAGACTGGAAATCGAGGCAACCCAAATGACCGAGCAAGAAGAATTTGAGTTTCGTAGTCGATACGAAAAAGAAAAATCAGCACCAGAAGTTTCTCCACTAAAAGCAGGTGGAAAAGCTGCGTTTGAAAGTTTGGGTGGGGCTGGTGGAGCACTCGCTGGTGGTGAGGCTGGAGCAGCGTTGGGAACAATGGTTGCCCCTGGTATTGGGACTATTGTTGGTGGCCTTGGTGGCGCTCTTGCTGGGGGATACTTAGGTAGTAAAGCTCAAGAAAAAGCCGGTCAATATGTTCCACAACAGATTAAAGAAGCCACTGGATTTGCCCCGGAGCAAAGAGCGGCAGAGAGAAAAGCTGCGCCCACTGCTACAACTATTGGTGAGATCGCACCAGACGTTGCCGCTGCTGCACCAACGTTGGGAAGACTTCTAGGTTATGGATATGGTGGAGTCAAAAACATAGGTCAATTGTTGTTAGGAAAAAAAACCGCCGCACAACAGGCAGCATTGCAAAAAGAAGCTCAAGAATTAGGCGGGGCAGGGAAACAGGCTTTGACCGCTGAAGAAGCTGCTCAACAACAACGTCTTGCTGCTGCTGGCGCAGAGAAACAACGTGAAATTTCTGAAGCAACATCGCGTGGGTTAAGCGAGACTTCCGCTCAAGAACAACGCGCAGAGATGGCAAGAAAAGCTGGGTTGAAAGCAGAGACTCAATCTGCACTTGGTCTTAGAGAGCTTCCTGGCGTTCGAACGATGGCGGAAGGAGGTCAGTTCAAACCAGTGCCAATGACTCCAAGTGAAATTGGAGGTTACATAAGAGATCAGGCAGAAAAATTCTTGTCAAGCGTTAAGAACCAACGCAACGCAGCGGCAGACAAAAACTTTAAGGCGGCAAAAGACACTGCAACCGCATTAGAAGCTCAAGGTAGGTTTGTTGATACAAAGCCCATAGTTGCTCAATTAGATTCTTTGTTGGCGAAAGGTGGAACATCAGATTATTTGCGATCAATTAACCAACTAAAACAAGACGTTCAAAACACCAAATCTTTTGAAGGTCTAGAAGTCATTCGCAGAAGGCTTGGAGACGCTGCTTTTGGCGCACCAGAAGAGGGTTACAAGGCCATTGGTCAACAGTTTTCTGGAGATATGTATAAAGCTTTGTCAGAACAGATGAAAGGCTATTCTAAAGAATTTTCTAAGTATCTTGACGATTACAAGCGGCTATCTAAGACGATTGAAGCATACGGAACAAAAGTTGGTAAAGGTCTTACTGAAACTCAAGATGCTGCTGGAAAGTACTATGTTAAACCGGCGGAGCAAGTTGCAAAAGATATTTTTAGTAGCCCAGAAAAATATCGTATGTTTGTAGATGCAGTTGGCGGAAACAAAGAAATCGCAGAAGCAGCAGCAAGAAGATACTTTGCAGGACTTGCTGAAACCGCTAAAACCCCACAAAAGATTGAAGACTTGCTCCGTACTAACCGAGCAATATTGAATGAATTTCCTTTTGTTCGCAAAGAAATTGAATCAAGATATCTTGCTCCTCTTGTCGAGTCTGGCAAGCGTGCTGCTGCTGCAACTCGTGTTGGTGAAGAAACTAAGCAAGCTAAAACTATTGCTCAACAAAGAGCAAAAGAAGCCGCTGACGCAGAAAGAGCAAGGTTTGGTGAGGTTGAAAAAACAACTGCACAGAGAACCAAAGATATCGAATCAGCACAAAAAACATTTTCTGATTCTGTCCAAGCTCTTGCTAACGCAAAACCCGGTAAAGCAATAGAAACGCTGAACAACTCTGTGGTTCCAAAAATTCGTGAAGCAGAAGCAAAATCAGGAATTAGTTTGTTGTCAGAACAACAACGTCAAAATTTGATGCGTCAAGTTCAGCAGTTGGAATCTATTTCTGACAAGACTGAAAGAGCTAGAACTGCTGCAAAAATCATAAGTGGTTTGACAGTTGGATATGCTGGAACAACGGCTGTTGGAAGAACATCGGGGTTGTTGCAATGAGCAAGAAACGCGGTATCAGCACAGAGTTGGAGAAGGCCATCGCAGATATGCTGCGCGTGACCATCTCTGACCCGGAAGCCAGTCTTGATGCTAAGATGAAGGTTATCGACCGTGCGCTGAAGTTGGAAGCCCTGCGCCTGAAAGACGAGGGTTCTGACTGGGGTACGGGTTTTATGAACGATGACGATGAGTAATCTATATGGAAGCTATTCAATTGATCAAACTAGCCTTGACCGTAGTGACGGACAGGCTTATTACCATCCTAGCCCTGCTGACCTCGTGTGGTCTAGGATGCTGGACAATGTGGAACCCAACGTGGGAAAGAGTAGCAACACTCGGCATCTACGTTGTCTTCTGTTACCTTACGATCACTGCCAAGGAGTATCGAAATGAAGAGCCGTCTCCACCAACGGGACCATGATTTAAACCAGCAGATTGCAAAGTCTGTGCGTCCACAACTACCGCGAGACGGTAGTAGGGACATGATTCGCTGGGAGCCAGGACAACTGCCTAAGGGTGGTTTCCGTTCCATCATCCCTTTCTGCGAAGGGACGTATGACACCAAGCACAGCCCCACCAGCGGAGCAGGCAAGAGGATCTACTGATGGCCTACAACCAAGCCTTCTACCCTATGGGCAGAACGTTTGTTCTGTCTGGGACCACTACTAACCAGAGTGCGAACATCTACGCTGACAGCCCTTGTGCTCAGTATTTGTTTGTCAATCATGAGGTTGCATCTACTGGTCAGCCTGTCTACGTCAGGATCTCTGCAACCAGCGGCAACAACGCTGCTGTAGCCAACGCCACGTCTGGCAACTACGGTGTTCCTATCCGGCCAGCAGAGTCTCTGGTGTTGAGCGGACCTCAGTGCTCTTCCTCTGCAAACGTCTTCATCACTTTTATCACTGCGACTGGAACGGCTAACGTGTACGTCACTCCTGGTGAGGGGATGAGGTAATGTTTGAACTCTTGTCTGGTGGCATCTTTGGTTCCCTGCTGGGCGGTATCTTCCGTCTGGCGCCAGAGGTTCTAAAGTTTCTAGACAAGAAAAACGAGCGTGGTCATGAGCTGGAGATGTTCAACCGCCAGTGCGAGCTGGAGGCGCAGAGAGGCCAGCAGAAGATGGCTGAGATCGGCGCACAGCACGAGGCTACGGTTGATGCAGGAGTAATGAATGCGTTTAACGCAGCAATCGAATCTCAAACTGAGATGGCTAAAGCTGCTGGCGGATGGGCTGCTTCCTTGTCTGCTAGTGTGCGCCCTGTTGTCACTTACTGGATCTTGCTTGTTTGGTCCTGCGTACATCTCTGGATGGCATATTCTTCATGGCGTACCGGGATGGAGCCTACAGAGGTCTTCAAACTGATGATGAGTGCAGACTTCTCTGCTCTCGTGTCTGGCACGTTGAACTACTGGTTCCTCGACAGGACTCTCGCCAAGCGTGGACTTTGATCTCTCTATAGCGGTATCGTTATGCCAGCGTTTCGAAGGTTTCCGAGGGTCGCCGTACCTCTGTCCTGCCTCGATCCCAACAATTGGTTTCGGTTCGACTCGGTACAGCAACGGAAAGAAGGTGACTCTGGAAGATCCGCCAATGACGCAAGCAGAAGCGCAGGCGCTATTGGAATACGAACTAAGGCACACATATTTACCGGGAGCCTTGCGCCACTGTCCTGGACTGATAACAGACACAAGAAGGCTTAATGCCATAGTCGACTTCTGCTACAACCTGGGTGTGGGCAAGCTGCAGACTTCCACGCTCAAAAAGAAAATTAACGAGCAGAACTGGGAAGAAGCCAAGGTGGAGCTTCTCAAGTGGTGCAAGGGTGGCGGTAAGGTCTTGCCCGGATTATTAAAACGCAGACAAGCAGAAGCCGATCTTCTGTAATAATTGTGTGCTATTTGACAGGTTCCGTACTACGGGACTGAATCATGGCAAAAAAGCCAATCATCTCTGACCAAGAATTTCTTGAGTTATGGGGTCAGCACAACAGTGCCATGAAGGTGGCAAAAATATTAGGTATGTCTGAGCGACACGCTCACACTAAAAGGCGACAAATAGAGGGGAGGCTGAAGGTAGAACTAAGCAGCCAAGGAATAAAGTCCCATGTACAAAAGGCCAGACACCATGCCGGTCTGACAGACGGGATAGCCTTAGTCTTCTCAGACGCACACTTTTGGCCTGGGATTCGAAGCACTGCTTTCAAGGGCCTCTTATGGGCGATAAGCACCCTTAAACCGCACGTTGTGGTTGCCAACGGCGATATCTTCGATGGTGCATCTATATCTAGATTTCCACGCATAGGTTGGACGCATAGGCCAAGCGTCAAGCAGGAGTTAGATGCCTGCCAGGAGGCCATGAAAGAGATTGAGGATGCTTGTGAGAAGGCAAGACACCATACTCAGTTGGTATGGCCGCTGGGGAACCACGATAGCCGTTTTGAGACACGCTTGGCTCAAGCTGCACCAGAATTTGAGAACGTGCAGGGTACAAATCTCAAGGATCATTTTCCAAAATGGCATCCCTGCTGGACCTGTTGGCTGTCGGATGATGTTGTTATTAAGCATAGGTATAAAAGTGGGATTCATGCAACACACAACAACACCGTTGGGTCAGGGACTAGCATCGTAACTGGGCATTTGCACAGTCTGAAATGTACCCCCTACGGAGATTACCGGGGAACCCGTTGGGGGGTCGATACCGGAACATTGGCAGAGATAGATGGTCCCCAGTTCTTGGATTACTTGGAAGACAGTCCGGTCAACTGGAGGTCTGGATTT
>Ga0209084_1001624_pt1 | contig 18521 bp, 25 predicted proteins | sample C_130820_MF_Meta_FD_187309 | JGI IMG/M metagenome (GOLD analysis project Ga0209084, IMG submission 187309) | Freshwater microbial communities from Lake Croche, Canada to study carbon cycling - C_130820_MF_MetaG (SPAdes) (version 2) | ecosystem: Environmental > Aquatic > Freshwater > Lake...
GGGAGACGGTCGGGATCAAGCTGGATATCAAGGAGAAGATCATGGACGAAGGAGTAGAAGTACCGGCCGAACTACCTTACCTCCCATGGGAGATGAAGGAGGCAGCCCGGATCGAAAAGAAACAGGAGAAGCAGCGCCAAGAGGAAGCCGAGAAGCAGGCAAAGGAAGCGGCTCGACTATCGAAGAAGCAGGCAAAGGCTGTGGAGGAGGAGAATCTCAAGGCAGCCGAGGAGCGATCAAAGAAGAACGCCAAGGTGGACAAGAAGCAGCGCCTGATAGAGAGGCTGGAAGAGGATGACGAGGAGTACCAGGCGAAGAAGGAGGTGTTTGACCGGACGCACACGAAGATCCGGGAGAAGACCCAGTTCGTCGAGCTAACCAAGGAGGGGATGATCATGATGGACCGGCGCGGACTGATCGAGGCGTACGAAAACTTGACGTATGGAGCCGAGGAGAAATCCTTTGTTGCGCGCTGGCTGAAAGATCCGGCGATGCCGGAGAAGCGACGCTTCGACACTGTGCCGCACACCCTTCCGTGCGACGAAGATATCTTCAACCTGTGGAAGCCCTTTGTCTGCGAGGCGAAGTATGACTATGAGCGGTCGGAGAGAGTAGAGCAGGGAGTTCAGTTCATCCGGGAGCACGTCAAAGGATTGTGCGGCGACGAGGAGGCGGTGTTTGATTACGTCGAGAAGTGGATTGCGGCGCTGTTGTTCTATCCGCACCACAAGGACCGCATGTTGACGTTCACGAGCGAGCAGGGAGCCGGTAAGGGGACGCTGATCCAGATCATCGAGAAGATGCTGGGGCACGGCAGAGTGTTCAGCTCGAGCAACCCGGCTCGAGACGTCTGGGGCCAGTTCAATGACCGGATGGGAGGAGATACGTACCTTGTGGTCCTAGAGGAGATCGGCCAGAAAGACCAGGCCGGCGCAGAGGGCCAAATCAAGATGCTGATCGACGGGAAGTCGTTAACGATCTCGCCCAAGGGCAAGACGTCTTACGAAATCACGAGCTACCACAAGTTCATCATTCTGACGAACCACGCCGAGCCGATCAAGACGCACGATAAGGACCGCCGTAATTTCATCGTCCGGTGCTCGGATAAGTATATCGGCAAAGCGGCGCACTTCACGACCCTCCACCAGCTGATGGAGGATAAGGATGTGATCTTTGCGCTGTACGACCACTATCGCAACTACAAGCCGGCAGAAGTAGCGGTCCTCCACACCCTGCCGTCCGACGAGCTTCCGATCACGGACTACCAGAAGGAACTTCGGGAGCTCTCGTTCTGTCCGATCAGAGAGTTTGTCCGGTGGATGGTGGGAGAGACGGACTACCTCATGGAGACCAGCACGATGTACCTATCTCGAGTCCTTCAGTTGTTCATCGAGTACCGGGATAAGCATGGGATCCGATACGAAGCGAATGCGGTCCAGTTTGGAGTCCGCCTCGCCCGGCTGAACATCGAAGGCATAGAACGCCTTAGGGGAAACCAGGGTACGAAAATCAAGTTTGATGCCGCCAAGATAAAGGAGCACTTCGGAGCCGATTAAAAAACTACAAAAATATTTTGAGACATCACGTCACAAAATAAACTCCAAATAGAATATCCGGAGCTATAAGTAACGGATGTGGTGGAGAACCGAATTTGGAATGACGAAAGATGCGCTGTACCGGAAGATTCGGGGGATAGCGGATAAAGCAATGCTTTGCCGGCCGCTGGTCGAGCATGATTACCTTCTGCGGTACTTCCGGCATCACCCGGATGCGGAGCGGAAGTTGAACGGCGTACGACACTTCGAGATCCGGCTAAACTCCCATTACAAGGAGTCGACCGGCTTCTGGGTTGTACGGTCGGACGGCGCGGAGGACATCAGCGCCAAGATCGTTCTGTACCCACGCTCAGATGAGCCGAAGGCAGCGAGACAGGAGATCCAGAACCAGATCGATGAGTTCCGGGTTCGTGTCCCGAAAGAACGATGCGGGATATGCGGGGAGTACATAGAGGGAGCCGGAGAGGTAGATCATATATCCCAGTTCTCGGATCTCCTTCGGGAGTTCAAGGAAACGTACGAGGTTGAGATTGAACTGGAAGAACAGGGGTCGTTTGGAATGAGATTCAAGAACAGAGACCTTGCCCGGTTATGGTCCGACTTCCACTCTCGCCATCCGCTCCAATGGTCGCACCCGGATTGTAATCGGAGGAAGTGATTTTTTTTATCATCTGTGCTAGATGCTAAACAACATGGGAGCCGGCAAGTCTCAAGAAGAGAAGGATCGAGACATCTACAACAAAGCCAACGAGCTCCTAGCAAAGGATGGGTACCCGCAAGTGACGCAGTCGACTACCAAGGTCCCGGAACACTTCGGCGGCAAGTGGCCGGCCAAGTGGTTCTTCGGAGCGATCAACAGAATCACGCCACGCCTTCCGGATACCCAGAAGGCGAAGCTGTACGCCCAGAAGTTCACGATCGGATCGGGGCCGGCGCTCAGCCGGTACGACCGGAAGAACCTCTCGCTCATCAACCCGGAGAACCCGTTCGACACGGAGCCGGGTGAAGGAGAGGAGCGGGTATTTGCTTTTATCGACGCCAACAAAAGCAAGGTAGGCCTGGCCCGGGGGGGTAAATACCATGGCGATCGGATGGAGCACGGCGGACGGAAGAAGTTCTTTTGAGACTGAAAGATTATTTCTAAAATAAAAATAATTTTAACACAAGGTAACGGATATAGAATGAACAGCACACGGGTATTCAAGTTCATCGCCCAGCGCGATATATCGCATGAGGAGTATGCCTCGATCATGGTGGATCTCACGAACTCCTTCCGGGCTCAGGGGTACGCCCGAGCCGGCGAGCACTTCTGCCCGGACGAGTCGGTGGAAGGAGGATGGGAGTTCCAGGGGGCGACACCGGATGTCCCGTACCTCGCCATTCGGCACGACCTCTTCCGGCCGGAGCTGAACTGCCGAGGGACCGCTGTCCCCGGATCGTGTGCCGAGCGCCTTCGGGTCCGGGCAACGAACCCGTACGCCATCCCGTGGGGAACACACGGCGAGGCGACGCTCTATTGGTACAGGGGCAAGCGAGACCTGTGCTACGAACGTCTCCTTCTCATCAACGACGTCCTCACCCGCCACGGCTTCCTCGTGTTCAGCTTAGCGCCCCGAGGTAACCGAACCGTCTTCCATTAATCACGGATTGAATCCAATGCGTGATCGTCGAGCTCATCGACAACGTAAGATTCATGAGAATCGAATTGAACATGACGTAAGATCATTACGAATGGAATTCACACCGATATAAGACGTATTCGAATGAATTAAACTAAGACTTGAGATAAAAGCGATCCCGACCAAACAATAAAATCGATTTTAAGTATGGAAATCCGGCCATTCAGTCTCAAATCTGATTCAATTTCGTGTAATCCGGACTTACATCATGTTTAATTCAGTGTGCCTCAAAATTGAATCGATCTTGATTTTAACAAAGTTGGATTACACATAGAAATTTCGAATTAAAAATAAAATCTTTCCGTAAGATAAAGATGTACACACTCGCCGATGCCCAGCGCGTCTTCAAAGCCAACCGTCCCACTCTCTCCGATGGAAGTCTCCGGACCTACAGCAGCATCATCGTCAACCTCGGGAAGCAGCTGGACTTCCCTAGCGTGGAGCCTGCTTTCCTGGCTAAGCACGCCGCCGAGATCAGCGGACACTTCCAGCATCTCCTCCCTAAGAATCGGAAGACCCGACTGAGCGCGCTGGTCGTCTACCTCGACAAGCAGAAGGGGACGGAGGATGCGGTGGCGATCTTCCGCCGGCTGATGATGGATGATTCGAAGAAGGCCGACGAGGAGTCCAAGTCGCAGGTGATGAATGAGAAGCAGAAGGAGGGCATGATCCCATGGGCGACGGTTCTCGAGAAGTACGAGGAGCTCAAGGCCGAGGTTGCCCCGCTGTGGAAGAAGGAGAAGCTGGACAAGCGCCAGTTCCACAAGCTTCAGATATTCGTCCTTCTGAGCTGTCTCGTCCTGATCCCGCCTCGCCGCTCGCAGGACTGGACCGAGTTCAAGATTCGGGAGGTCGATCCGGCCAAGGACAACCATCTCATGATCGAGACAGTCGGTCGGGGCAAGGCCAAGAAGAATACGGCAATGCTCGTGTTCAACGTCTACAAGACAGCCAAGGTCCTCGGTCAACAGAAGGAGGTGATCCCCGACGAGCTGACCCAGATCCTCAAGGAGTGGTATCGGGTCAATCAGCATGAGTACCTTCTCATGAATATTGGCCAGTCTGGTAAGGTCAACCAGTCGCAGCTCGCCGTTTGGTTGAAAGAGTTCTTTGGTACTCCTACGTCGACGTCGATGCTGCGCCACTCGTTCTTGAGCGAGAAGTACGCCAACGTTCCGGCTCTGGCCGATATGGAGAAGACGGCGGCTTCGATGGGCCAGGTCTCCTTGACCACTGCTCTCTCGTACGTGAAGAAGTAAGTAAAAGTAAAAGGTATCTACTGTGATACCTTTTTAGCGGCAGCGAGTTCCCGGCGCTTCCTGTTGATCTCATCCTTGTTGGCCTGGTAGTACTCGGCCTTCTGTGCTAGGAGCCTCTCTCGGTTGGCCTGGTTGTACATAGCCATCTTAGATATACGCTCATCTCGATTATCCTGATACCACTCAGCCCGTGTTCTCCCCGGGATCTGTTTGTTCACGCACTCATGATTTTCCACCCACCAACGCTCTCGTTCAATCAGATCCTCTTTAGCCTCCTCGACAACTTCGATGCGGCAGGCTTCTACGCCGTACTCATCGAACAGTCGCTTGGACGAAGGGCACACCTTCCCTGTACGATACACTTTCTTATGATCGAGCCATCTCCGTTTCACATCCCAGGTCGACCCATAGTAGACGAGCCCGGCTTCCCCTAGCGGTCCAACGATGCGGTACACAGCCATATGCCTCTCATGAGGAATATGATTTCCGGATTTCATTTTTTCAGCGGAGAGGGATATTGATCGGCATGCTCTCGATCTGGGCCATCATCTGAGCGGTCTGGACACATTGGATCATCATCTCCTCGATCTCCCTCTTGCGCTCCTTCTTCGCCTCGTAGGATGCGAGCATCGACAAGACGTATGCCCGGCGCTGCTGGTGATAGCGTCTCATGCTATTAGTGATCTCGTCGTCGGTGGGTTCCATTTGTAATGGAGCAAGAAAATAATTCATTCGTCGACTTCCTCCCATGGCGGGGGGAGAGCCCGGCACAGGGCGACTGTGAGCTCGGCCATGCGTTCCCGGATCTCTTGTGTAAGCTGTTCGTCCCGGGTATGGTTGATGATATAGTGGATCCGCCAGTTCAATCGCCGAAGTTGGGAGTGGATCTCATTGGCGTTCATTTGATATGAGATGAGATCTTATTTTGAAATCAGTTTTGCTAGCTTATCGAAGCGGGCTTCCGTCAGCGCCTTATAATCCTGGAGATCCTTCTCGAGCTGGCGGGCGTGATCCTCCAGACCCTTTGAACGGACGGAGAGTGTATCGATATATCCGGCTTGCGTGTAGATTGTCCGGCGCTGATCTTCGATTACTTTAGCCGCCCGCTCCTCCTTTGCCGCCTGATCCGCCTGATCCATCTCGGCGACTCCCTTGAACCCCCGGCGCTCCGCTTCGATCAGCTTCTTCGGCCGGCGGAACTTACCCTCGGCGTCGAGCTGCGACTTATCACAGAACAGATGCTCCTCCCCTGCCTGATCTTCGACGCGAACGGTGACGGTCACCATTTTATCACGGTGCTCGTCGCAATCCAGATGGTTCTGCTCGTCGATGTACTTCTTATAGGGGTAGTCCTTTGGATCGATAAAGCCAGTCCCGATAAACGCCATTTTACACTAACAAAGATTAAAATTGGCTCGCGGGCAACGTAATCACGTGGATGTCCAAGATGTCATTGGGGTCCGTGATACAGTTTCCAGCATTATAGACGTAGATGTCGAACCAGCCGGTTGCTGTCGAATAACCACTGGTGAAAACCGCATAGATTGGAACCGTGATGTGGTTCAATCCAAAGTTGGTGAAATTATTCAGCTGGAAGTACCAAACCTGCCCCGTACTTTGCGAGTAGATTCGCATTGTATAATATGCCTGTGTACTTCCAGATACATAGTAGGATAGACGGCCAATAATCATCTGTGAGGTGTAGCCGTTGTACCGGTAAAAGGCATTGACGAGATTCGTCCCACCGGCCCAGCTGTTGCTCGCATACACAACGACCTGATGGGCGACCGCTTGACTACGCAACATTTGGTTGCCGTTCATAACGCATACCTGAGAAAAGTCGCTGTTGTTTTGAGGCAATTGATTGAACACGTACGTCCCTCCCCAGAATTGATGAGAGTTCGGTGCGGACCGGTTGTTTGCGTAATACCCGTAGTAAATCGCATTACTATTCCCCCCGTCCAGATGGAGGTTGCCGTTGGTCGCAATGACTTGAGCGGTTGATGGTCCTGCTACATCTGGTGTAGCCCCCACGATAAGATTAGCATTCCACGTTGCGTTCGGTCCATATACGGTGTAGGAACTGTCCCCGCTATTTACACGTGTCGCCCCGCCTGATACATCGAGCTTGTAGGCCGGAGTTGCGGTCCCGATTCCGACGCTGCCGGCAGAACTGATTACCATTCGGGTGAGATCAGTCGTGGTGCCCGGCGGACGATAAAAGAATGAGAATGGATTCTCAGCCGGTCTTCCATCCAGACGCAATCCAATGCCTCGCTCGGAAGTCGTTGTCGTCCCTCTAAAGTTGAGGTTCAGGTTCAGGATGTTCGTCAATTCGCTTTGAAGTCCGGCATCTCCAATCGTGATACCCGTGAGATTCACTTGGGAACAGGCGACCTTTCCGGCGACACTGATCTGCCCGGACGTTTGGTTGACAATACTGTCGGCGAGCGTATTAGCGCTACTCGCATACGGCACGTAGCCGGCCGAGACCGACCCTCCAATCCCGCCGCTCGGGGTAAACTTGACGATCTGGTTGCTCCCGTTGATGCCCAGCGTAAAGGTCGCCGCAGCCGTCGCCGGCGCCAGCGTGACTGTGTTCGTGAAGCTGTTGGTCCCCGTGAAGCTGTTGTTCGAGCCGAGCAGCGGGGCAACGCTCCGGAGATTGCCCGACCCGTCGATCCCGAGGTAGTTCGTCGGCGCACCGGCCGTGACGCCCGTGAACTGAGCAGTCGTCGAGGTGAGGTTGAACGCCCCGAGCGTCACGTTCCCCGTGGCTCCTGTATACGGTACCTTCAAAGCGTCTGCGGTATCCACGTACGTCTTGTTGACGAGATCGTTCGCCAGTGCCGGCGTGTTCGTCGTTCGGATCGCCTTGCCCCCCAGATCCGTATCCGAGATCGCTCCCGTGTACGGTACGTAGGCTGTTCCCAGGCCGGCATCCGATACGCCATTCAACGTGTACGGAATGAATGTTTGTGCGTTTCCGTCGAGAGACATTATTACCTTGGCTAGATTATAAAACAATGGAGAAAATCACCGGCTTGATCCGGTATCTCCTCGGCCGAGAGACGCTCCCCAAATCCTTCCGCCTGTTCCTGAAAGCCCACGGCTCGGAGCCCATCACGAAACTTGAGATCACCCGGACGCCCATCGACAACGTCGCCAAGGGCCTGCTGAACGTCCTCACGCTCGGCAAGTGGGACGACATCAAGAAGAAGGCCGAGGTCGACAAGCTCTTCCACGTGGCTCTCCGTATCAACGACAAGTACTACATGGAGAAAACCGCCCAGCCGAACCTGAAGGCCGGCGATCCAATCATGAACGACGAGACTGAGTCGCTGGTCATCCCCGTCCGCCCGATGGTCGGCAAGAGCGAGGTCACGATCGCCGAGTTCATCGAGCGTGGAATGAAACAGATGGGCGATAAGTACTCGTCCTATAACGGCTTCACGTCCAACTGTCAAGATTTCATCCGAGCTCATCTCCGGGCCAGCGCACTTCTGACGGAAGGAATCGACAAGTTCCTCAAGCAGGATATCAAGCGGCTCATCGAGGAGACGCCTTCGCTCTCCCAGTACCTCGGCGAGAAGATCACCGACCTTGCCCGGACTGGCGAAGGAGCCCTCGAGGAGCTGCGGTACCGTCGTGGTGGTGCGTTTGCGCTGGGTGGACGGTACGAAGAGTGGTATGGCTCGCTCCTCCCTGCTGACCAAACTCGGCTTGCCGAAGTTGCTGGACGCCGTGGCGTGTCGCTGGACCAGCAGATCTTCGAGACGTACAACACCAAGACCCCGTTCAAGCGAGGAGGCGTTCTCGGCGGTCGCAAAAAGTTTCTCATGTAACTCCAATGCGCACCGAGAAAGCCATCAAGCCTCCAAAGATCGATTACCAGCTGACGTTCAAGTATGTGATCGATAACCAGTGGGTCCGGCTCGAGTACTACGAAGATCAGTTTCTCGGGATCCACGTGAAGACGATCTCAAAAATAAATCTTCCGATAGAGTAACCCATGTCCGCACTCGATCATCTCCCGATGCCCCCGGTTCTCCAACCTCTCGTTGCCGCCGCCGCCGCCGGAAAGCCTCTGCTCATCGCTCACGCCAAGGATCTCTCGGAGGACGACCTAGCCCTCATCCGCTCGTTCGGCCGGTCCCTCGAGTGGGACGACCATCTCGTCAATCTGCCGTTCTCTTCCCACGCCGTCGAGTACCTAATCGTCGACCTCCGCAAGAAGGCCGCTCGGGTGGAGCTCGGTAAGCAAGACCTGAGCTCGTTCGAGGTTGCTTGCTATGTCCCCTGGATCCAGAAGGACGAGGCCTTCGTCAAGCAGCTGGACGCCAACCCCATCACCTCCTTTCCGAAGAAGTGCGTCTCGAAGGCCGACTTTGATTCCCGGCTGATGGGCGAGAAGATCGCCTCGCCAAGCTTGTGGAAATCTCTTTTTCGGCTGGCGCTTGGGTGCTTGAGCAAGTAGGGAAGTTCTTGCTACGTAAGGTATCCCAAGCCGTGAAGACGTGGGCTCTCACGAACGTCATGTCTCCCCTCCAACTTCCCTACATCGCCTCCTCGGTGATGGTCATGATACTGGTATGAATGTAGCATGACTTAGAATACGCCACCACGAGCGTACTTCTCATCTTCCTCGACGTCCACCATGGAAAAGAGGGGCGGACCGGGCGCCCCAGCATATCCGGACGGCTCTGGTTTCTTCGGTCTGAGCACATCCTTGGCCGGCTTTGGCTCAAGACTGCTGGCCACTCGCTCCCCCCGTTCCAATGATTTCTTGAGGCTATCGGAACTTAGGTGTCCGGATGGCGCCTGGCTGAATGCCGCCTGACCCGAGATCGGCGCCATCCCCATGTTCGACTCGTACTTCTCCGAGCTATACAGGTGTCTCGTCACGCTCTCTGGCTTGAGCGCTGCCGACGTCGAGCTCTCCTGAAGCGGGCCAAGTCCTCCCTGGAACTGCGAGAGCGTCGGTGGGATATCACCAGAGACGAGGCGGGAGTTGACCGGGGCGTTGTAGTCCATCGTCGGTGTGAGTCTCTTGCTCCCCGAGTACTGCGTAACGTCATTCGGGTTGGTCGTCTGGTACCACGGCTGGGCGATATCCTTACACGTGCGCATCGTGCCGGCCTTGATCGCTTGAGTCCCCTGGTCCGCAAGCACGGCCGCCGCTTGGGCGTATTGGGAAGACTGGAGGACATTCGGCGGAGCCATCAGGCGAAACTCGGGCGGCGAGATGCGCACCGGCTGATTGGGGACGAACGAAGACGATGGGCGCACCGGCTGGCGGACCACTCGGTAGTTCGTCTGGCGGGGCGGAAGGGACACGTTGACTGTGACCTTCTGGGACTGAGCCATGGTTGGCTTTTGGCGACGGCGGCCGCCCTTCTTGAGTGTGTCGACGGTGGACATTGTTTACTTCTCCACAACATCTTTTTTCTGGAACTTTATTTCGTCGAATCGCTTGTAGTATCTCGGGGCTGCGTAGTAGTTGTTCACATGGAGAAACGAGTAGGGATCCGAGGTTGCGAAATCGTACAGCCGGCGAAGCACATCCTCGTTCCCGTTCTGCTCCTCGAGAAATGAATCCAACTCCTTCTTGTTATCCGTCCGGAAGAACGTAATAAGATCGAGGTTCGAGCGGATGAGCGTCGGAAGGAACGAGTTCCACTTCTGGAGGAGGTACACGTTCGTCACATGTCGATGGCGGTTCTGGGTAGCCAACAAATCCATCAGCCGGCTTTTCTTGCCCTTGATCAAATGGATACAGTCGTCGTACAGAATACAGTACGCCGGCTTCCCCTTCTTGCGCTTCTGTTTGCGCTCCTCGATGTGCGCATCGATTCGATTCATGATATCCTGAAGTACGTCGTTGTCCAGGGTGTCATAGTACTGGTCTCCGATATCCTCCACGAGATCTCGCATCTTATCATCACGGGACGCTGTCGGGCTGACGAGGAAGACGAGATCGAAATGCTTGTACCACGGACTTTCTTTCCGTTCCAGTAGGTTTAGGAGGAGCGTAGATTTACCACATCCCTTCTTCCCCACGATTGCGTAGTTGGCCGGCTTGAGCGGCAATGGACTGATCGTCACGTCCTTCTGATTGTCGAACGGCGCAAGGGCCTTGGATAAGTCGGACGCCATTGAGGATACGCAAAGATAAAAAATCGATAATCCAAACGGCCGGTTTATCCTCGACGTTTTCGTAATTTCTTTTTTTTCTCGTCAGTAATATACAAATGCCGCCCAAGAAGAATCCCGAACACCTGTCGACCGGGGAAGTCGTGATCGTCTCCAAGGAGCTCATCCCCCAATCCAAGCCAGTCATCGAGCTCTCCCATCACGCCGCCGAGAAGCTGCGCCCGAAGCGCCCCCTGAGCGAGAAGCAGAAGGAGAATCTCACCAAGCTGATCGAGCGCAACAAGGCCAAGGCTGCCGCATGGAAAGCCGGGATGGGTGCTCCAAGCGATCTCTCGGCAATCCCTGAAGATCAGGTCGCCATCCAGGTCAAGCCGAAGCGGGCTTACACCAAGAAGGATCCCAAGGGCCACTACCTTAGCCAGCCTCTTCCATCGGATGTCTCGAAGCCGGTCGAGCTCCCGGAACCCGAAGAGGAGTCCGAGACCGAAGAACCGACGCCGGCTCCAAGCCCGAAGAAGACGAAGCGTGCGCCCAAGCCTCAAGTTCCTCGAGTTCGGGCACGCCCTGCTCCCTCGGTATCGTGGTCCGATGAGGAGGAGGAGAAGCCTCTGCGCCGCCGCCGGGTGGTGAGCGATACCTCCGACTTCGACTCGGACGACGAGGACCATTACGTGAAGAAGTACGTGACGAAGACCAACCAACGCCTTCAGGCCGTGAAGCAGATCGAGCAGCAGATTGCTCAGCACGTAAACCCATATGCCTCTCGCGGAATGTCGATCTTCTAATTTTTTTGTTTCGTACATGTAAACAAAAACAATGGGTGCCGTTGGATCCTTTATCAAGGACGTCGGCAAAACGATCGCCAAGGGCGCCACATCCGCTGTCGGCAGCATGATCCCGTACGTCGGGCCGGCTCTGGCCGATAAAGTCAACTCGCTCTACAAGAAGGGCGGAAAGGTGATGAAGTTCGCCGACGGCGGAATGGTCCCAGCCGGCTTCACCGCCAAACCGATCAACACCGCTGCTCAGCTCATGGATCTCGTCAAGAAGTTCCCTGAGCAGGCGGACAAGGCCGGTATCTCGGTCGATCTCATCCAGGAGAAGGCTGCCGAACTCAAGGATATGGCCTCGGCTCCATCGGCCCCGAAGAAGCGTGGTGGCCGACGCAAGAAGATGGAGGTCGAAGCCGTCATGGTTATGCCGGAGAGCAAGTACGCTCACGGTGGTGCGTTTATGGCTCCTGTCCGACCGGCGAACGTGTTTTAAAAAATTAAATCTTGCGTATAGTAAATGGCTATTCGCAGAAACTTCTTCCAGGGCCCATCGGTTGCCGATATCCGGTCCGCCATGAATCCCCTCCAGTTCCTCCGCCGTGACGACGAGATTGACGGTCTTAGAAATTATCTTGCGACAGAGCAACATGAGCATCCTACAGAAGTACACGTACCGTCTCAACAGCCAGTACGGGACGCAGCTGACCGCCGGCCGGACGACCAACACGCTCTTCCCGCTGAGCCAGATCGTCTCGTTGGTTAGCGTCGGCGGCTCCTTCCAAGTCCGAGTCCACGGTATCACGATTCCCTTCTCCTTCTACCAGCTCTCCTCCGACATCAACACGCTTTCCTGCGTCTTCACCGACGCCGGCGGGAATACCAAGACGAGTACCATCACACTGACGCCGGGAAACTATACCTGCGCCTCCGTCCTCATCGAGCTCCAGACCCAACTCGTCGCCGCCGCCGCCATCACCTCCGGGTTGTTCACCGGGTTCGTCCTCGGCTGCTCCTTCTCATACAGCTCCTCCACTGGTAAGTCGACTCTCGCCATCACGAACGCCGCACCCGTGAGCGTCCAGCTTGGGTTCACGGCCAACTCGAATCTTGGCCTGTTCTTCGGGTTCGTGGCCAACACCACCATCGCTCTCGCTACTCCCCGGACATCTACCCAGGTTGCCGTCGCCAATCCAGTGAGCTACCTCCTCTTGCGATGCTCGAGTTTGAAACAGTTTCACAACCGGGAGTTTATCGTCAATACAGACAATTTCAGTGATGTCGTATATCGCATCCCCATTACGACGAATCAGGGGACATGGATCCAGTATACGCTTCCCTCCGAGCCGGTCTACGTGCTGAACAACGACATTTCGAGCTATACATTCTACCTCACGACCAACCTCACGACAACCCCGATCGATCTCCAGAATCTCTACTACTCCTTCCAGTTCACGATCGAGGAGGTCTCCAGGCCGACATACGAAGCCATCACTTCGTCGACGTTCATCAACCGGGTCGCCGGATATCGCATGGACGACGCCGAGCTCGAGTCGCTCATTCAACAGAGAAACACCGAGGTTGAGAAACTTAAAGTCTACCAGAAAAAACTAACCAAGGAAGATATGTACCAAGTTTAATTCTCTCGTCTACGTAAAGCATGTTCTACGTAAACGATACCGGTCGTCGAGTCCAGCTTCTCAACACCCAGCCTCGCAATCTCTCCGCCGGCGGGCTGATCCGTGGTTCTCCGCCCAAGAAGGACGAGTTCGAAGATACGGTTCTCGCCAAGCTCGAGTATGGATCCCTCGTCATCCCCCGGCCCGTCGTTCGATCTGGAATCATGGACAAGTACGACGGCCCAATCACCGGCCCGAAGACGGGCGATCCAACCCGGCTCGGCTCCGCTGTCGTCATGCCAAAAGAGATCGTCGTCCATCGGAAGTATGCGGCCGGCGTCGAGCGCTTCCTCGCCCGCCATGGGATTACATTGCCCCTCCCTCCGAATTTTGACGTTTCGAAAATAATCTCCATCAAGAAGTAAACATGGTCTTGGCCCAGTTGCTCGTTACGAGTGCTACCAACAACGCCTCCTTCACGATCCCGATCTCCGGCAAGTGTTCGATCCGTGTCCTCAATATGGTCTACCACAGCACAGAAGCCAACACGAACATGCGAGTCCTCTCCCTTCAGAGCGACTCCTTGTTCTTCCCCTACTCCCCTCTGCGCTATCTCACGATGATGAGCAACCCTCAGGGTACTCTCAATTATGACCAGGGATACCGGGAGTATAACCTCCAGAACGTTGTACTGAACGGCCAGATCCTGCTGAACCTCGTTGAATACTCGACCAAGGCTTCCCCTCCCGGCACCTGGTCGTGCCTTCTCACGCTCGAGATCGAGGCGATCAACCAACAGTTCGATCCGGCCAAGCAGGACGTTGCGCCCTCTTCGAAGTCGGCGTAAATTTTATTTTCTAGGGAAGAGGTAAATGAAAGCCGCTCACCACTGCCGTTTCTCCACCGCCGACTTCCTGCTCCGAGACCGAGAGCAGGTCTTCCTTCACCCAATTGAACCTGAGGAACGACACGAGGAACCTAGACCTCGAGGCCTTGAGCCGAGGGGAGCGACCGGCCTCGAACGCCCTCGCCCGCCCGTCGTTCGCCGATCCAAGTATCAAAAGTAATTTGCGAAATCGAATTTTCGCAAAAAAAAACAATATCTCGTACTATCAAACCCATGTCGCTCCACACCGTTGGCTCTGATACCAAGTATATCCTCCCCGCTTCGCAAGATGCCGTTCCGGAGGCCTTCCGCTCGAATCGCATGGCCAAGCCGATCCCGTGCTCCGTCCAGACCGTGAACATCCCGGCGCTGTCCGGCAACGCCTCGGCGAGCGGCACCTCGATCATCCAAGTGCCGTGCGGCGCCTCGGCCGGCATCATGATGAACCCGTACGTCCGCTTCACGCTCCAGTACTCCGGCACGGCTGCGGTCGCCGCCTCCGGCTTCTACTTCAAGGGCGCTGTCCGCTCCGCTGCGGCTTGTATCAACCGCCTATCGACGTACGTGAACTCGGTCCAGGTGGACAACATCCAGAACTTTGACCAGGTGGCCGACACGCTGTTCGCCCACTCGACCTCGAACGACTGGATCACGCACGATGCGACCCTCATGGTCGGAGCCGGCGTGAACTACCTGCTGACGACCGGCGCAACGGCCTCGGCGTCGTACACGTTCTGCGTCCCGCTGATCGGCCTGCTCGGCTCGCAACAGGCGATGCCGCTGTACCTGATCAACGGCCAGCTCCAGGTCCAGCTCGACTGGAACTCGCTCGCCCGCCAGTTCGTCGAGTCCAACGGCGCGGCGGCTACCAACATCTCCGGCGCCACCTTCTCGAACATCCAGCTCGTGTACGACCGCGTCCAGCCGGAGCAGGCGTTCATTGACCACGTGCGCTCGCAGATGGCCGGCGGCCAGAAGTACGTCTACGGCTACACGAACTACCAGAACACGACTCTCGCCACCGCTGCCGGCCAGACGACGCTGAACTATGGCCTGAACGTGTCCTCGCTGCGTGGTATCGTCTCCAACCAAGTGCTCGCTGCCGACTTGTCCTCGTCCGCCTCCGGCTCGAACGGCTATTCGCTCAACAACGGTCTCTCCCAGTTCATCGTCACGCTGGACGGCCGTCTGATTAACTCGCTGGTTCTGGACTCCGTCAACCTGCCCGCCGTGGTCTTTGCCGAGCTCCAGAAGTCGCAGGGCCGCATCTTCGACGCCTCCATCACCGACACGCTCGTCTCGGCTGCTGCGGCAGGCAACGCCGGCGGTGGTACCTTCCTGACCCAGTCGTTTGCGGTTGGCGTGTCCGCCCAGCGCGTGAACGAGGGCCTTGCGTTCGCCGGCTCGCCGGTGTCGATCTGCTCGGTCCAGGCGACAACCTCGGCTGCGCTGTACACGATGTTCTTGACGTTCATCAGCGACTACCAGATGCTGATTGACGGGTCCGGAAGCGTAGAATTGGTTCGTTAGAGCTTCGATGAAAAAATGAAAATTGGATTTAAAGATTGTACATCATTCATGAGAATGGTATACGGGTTCATTTACAAGATCTGCTCCAAACGGGGCGAGAAAGTCTACGTCGGTTCGACGAACGGGCTTAACAAACGATGGGCACGCCACGTCGAGTCATTTCGAAAGGGAAAGAATCGGACATACGCCCGTATTCTGTTCGAGGAGTACGGACCGGAGAACTGCGAGATTAAGCTCCTCGAGACGGTCGAGTTCACGGAGGAGACGAAGAGCCTGCTCAAGGAGAGAGAGGAGTTCTGGATCAATTCGTTTACTAAAACGACGAACGTTAACCGGCCGACGACGTTCACCCCAGAGCGTGCGGCCGAGTCCAAGAAGGCTTACTACGAGAAGCATAAAGATTCCGAAGAGTTCAAGGAGCGCGCAAACGATATCTCCAAACGGTATTACGCCGGCCACAAGGAGTCCGTCCTCGAGAAGGCTGCTGTGTACCGGGCAGAGAATCCGGAGAAGATCGCTGAGACAAACAAGAAGCAGTACGAGAAGCTCAAGCTGGACGAAGAGAAGTACAAGGCTCGGGTTGCCCGCAGTTTGGCTATCGTCGAGTGCGAATGCGGTGCCAAGATAATGTACGGGAACATGCCCCGTCACAAGAAAAGCGCAGCACATCAAGGTAAATAATTTAGTCTCAGTAGAGTCTAAATGCGCTCGAGCAATCCAGAAGTACGGGAGAGGGCTCTCTCCAACATGCGAGCGTACTACCACCGAACCAAAGCCCCCTGGGTTTGCGAGTGCGGTCGGGTGATAGAGGGGGGACAAAGAAACAAGCACTTAAAGAGCCAAATCCACTCGCTCTTGCTTCATCCGCCCGATCTCCTCGCCGGCCCAACGACCAACGATTTTCTTTCTTTCTTTAAGTAAAATGCCCTACCGCATTGTAAAGAAAGACTCCGGCTGTCTCGTCAAGCACGGACGCCACGCCTTTAGCAAAGAGCCCATCCCTTGTCCCGTCGCCGAGCGCCAGAAGATCGCTCTTACCTTGAGCGAGCTGCGTAAAGCCGGACGTATTCCTCCCCGAAAGCGTTAACACTTCCCGCCTCGTTTCTTGGCCGGGGCGAGAGTTGGATCCATAAGTCTCTTGCTCACCTGCGGAAGACCCTTGAGGATCATCGAGTGGCCGAGCACGGGCCCGCCGGCTGCGTAGAACAGGCCCTTGGGCATGCGGGTGTGAGGGAGCGGGAGGCGGTCGAGAGTGGTTCCGGACGACATCATGTTTTGTTTACACATACCGTAGACAAAAAAATTAGTCGAAGATCGGGCCGATCGACATCAATGCGGTAATGTCCGCCTGGCGAGCCCTCCACTGCCTCTTAGATTCGGTCGCATACTTACGGTGCTCCGCATTCTGATCCCTCCACTCCTTGCGCTTGGCGTAAATCTGTTCCTTGTGCGACTGGAAGTACTTCTTCGCTGCTCTCTTGGCCGCTTCATTCTGGACCTGGACGTACACTATCCGGACTGGGTACTCCGACATGTCGTGATTACTATGTGATTATCCCTTTAGATTTTAATTTTTTTGCGAGATTCAACATCGATCGCCGGGATCACCATACACAACCATACACTCCCATCCCTACACAACCATACACTCTCCTCTTTCTTATTATTTATTACAAAAAAAGAAGGAGAGATAGGATAGGGAGATAGAGAGTGGAGGAGTGTATGGTGTATGGTGTATGGTGGGGTTTTGCTCAACCCTGGGAAAAAAAAGTCCGGGAAAAAAGTGAGACAACAAATTCGGCGGCGGCGGAAAAATTCCCAAATTCCCAAAAAAAAGTGGGAGAAAAAAAGTGGGGAAGTTTTGTTTTCCTATAGAGCTGGAAACACCCCCATACACTTACACCTTACACTCAATGTACGGTGTGAATTCCTACTTAACCCAAGCTTCAAAAATAATGAGTTTGTCCGAGCGGCCGGGAGTGTAGGGTTTGGGAGTGTATGGGTGTATAGTCGATTTCCGGCGATCGTTTTTTTTTCGAATTTTCGGACTCGATGTTTTTTTTAAATTTCGATTTAAAGTCTTGAGTGATATATAATCACGACTCACATGGCGAAAACATATTCGGAAACGATCGATCTCTCTCGACTTCTCTATCTCATCGAGAATCATGAGAAGTTCAATCTGGGCAAGTCCTACGTAGGGCACAAACTCGTAGATGGTACTGCGCAGCTGACCTTGTTCCGGGAGTATGCCGAGCACGCTCGAAAGTTCGATACGGCTCAAAAGGGAGAAGCGGAGGTTCTCATGACGTACCACAAGGCGGAGTGGGGTGGTGGCCGGCAGTATGCGAGCGGGAAGATTGCGCTGGCGAATCTCTCTCGCCCGGTTCGGCACACGATCTGCCGAGGGATCCTGAGAGACATCGACATGGTCAACGCGCACCCCCGGTTCCTCGAGTGGTTCTGTACGAAGAACGAGATTCCGTGCGAGCATCTGTCGGCGTACATCCGCAATCGTGAGCAGTTCCTCGCCACGGTACAGGAGTCGATGGGCGTGAGCCGGGACAACGCCAAGCAGCTGTTCCTCAAGGCAACGAATCGTGAGGAGTCTCCGAATTGGCCGGCCAACACGCCGCTCATCCTGCGAGACTACTCGGCGCAGATGGAGTCGATCGCCAGCCGGGTACAGGAGATTCGGCCGGATCTCGTGGAGATTACAAAGAAGAGCCTTGCAAAGACGAAGAAGGAGGAGTGGAACATTGGCGGGAAGGTGATGAACAAGATCATGGGAGAGATCGAGGATCGGTGCCTGAAGACCATCGAGCGCCGGTGCGAGGCGCACGGGAAGGAAGTGGCGAGTCTCGTGTACGATGGCCTGATGATCAAAGATCGCACGACGGACGATCTGGGTCCTCTTCTCCGGGACTGCGAGAAGGAGATTTGGGAGACGGTCGGGATCAAGCTGGATATCAAGGAGAAGATCATGGACGAAGGAGTAGAAGTACCGGCCGAACTACCTTACCTCCCATGGGAGATGAAGGAGGCAGCCCGGATCGAAAAGAAACAGGA
>Ga0209084_1001625_pt1 | contig 18512 bp, 22 predicted proteins | sample C_130820_MF_Meta_FD_187309 | JGI IMG/M metagenome (GOLD analysis project Ga0209084, IMG submission 187309) | Freshwater microbial communities from Lake Croche, Canada to study carbon cycling - C_130820_MF_MetaG (SPAdes) (version 2) | ecosystem: Environmental > Aquatic > Freshwater > Lake...
CGCTTCATCTTGCCAACAAATCGCCTCCCAGTCTGGCTGCATAAATGCTCTCATTTATTTTTTTTCTCATTCTTCTTTTTGTACCATAACCGCCGCCCAATTAGCCGCACAATCGCCTCCCAGTCTGGCTGCATAAATGCTCTCATTTATTTTTTTTCTCATTCTTCTTTTTGTACCATAACCGCCGCCCAATTAGCCGCACAATCGCCTCACAGTCTGGCTGCATAAATGCTCTCAATTTTTTTATCTTTCAAATTATTAAGTTTTTCACTTTTTAACCATACCCCCCCCTTTAACTTTTTTTCATTTTTTTCAAATTCAAATATCTCCGTTTTCTATTTTTTCTCTCTATATTATTTTATTATATATATTTTTTAAAAGAAATTATCTATAGAAGTCCCAAAGTCCCAATTCCTGCCCCATTATTACAAACTATTCTTACACGACCAAATAAACTATACAAATATTTTTATTTTTTCTAAAAATATTTATTCAAAAACGGGGCAAAATTTGGGACTTCGGGACTGCTCTATTCTTCTATATTATTCCCCCCTATTTATTTATATTATAATGATTATCCAATGTTGTTATATTTTGCGTACCTCTCGTCTTACAAATTGACGCAATCTTGGTAAAACTGTTTGGTTGAGACTGTAAATAATTTAAATTTATGCGAAAATAATCACTCTCAGTTAGCGTCACATCATCTGTACGGTATAAATTTATATAATAACCTAATTCTGTATCATCTACAGCATCTCCATTCTTTTTTTGTAAAAGTCTTTTTTGTTCTAAATTATTTGCTGCATTAAACACCTTTCGAGACCTAATCTGTATTGTCTTCTCTCCATAACTTGCAACCGTTTTATATTGATTTATAACTAATGTTGTATATCTTTTATATAATATCAACCAATTATTAGACCTTTCTACATCAGGTGATTTTTTTACTAATTCTTTATATTCTATATTACTTATAATACGACAATTTATATCCTTATTACGCAAACCATATCTAAAAATAAATTCATTTACTAAATAATTGACATAATCCTTGTTTTTGTATAATGTATTTATATATGTTTCTACTTCTTGATAAGATGGTAATGCTTTTTTTTCTATTATTTTTTCTTTAGTATCTTTTTCTCTCTGTTTAATTAATAAATCTCTATATTTCAACAGTTTTGTATTTGGCAATCCATCTCTAACCAAAAACATAATATTTAAATAATTAGATGTTCCTGAAGCAGACAGTTCCAAATTTTTTAATTCAATAAACAAAGCATTTTCAGTACTGGCTCGCATCCAATCTCCATCACTACCTATCTGTTTAGTTAAATAATTATATTGTTGTCTATATTTTTTTAGCGTTTGTTGTGATACAGTAGTTGATTTCTGTAATAATAAATTAGCAAGTTCGGTTCTAACGATATCCATTTGTATTATATTATTACTAAATATTTATTTTTATATCAACTTTTTTGCTTTCTCTATATTTTTTTGCTGATAATTTTCGGTTTTGTATTTTTTCTTCTTCTGTAAGCACTGGACGTTTTTCTAGACCTAAACGCTTTAATTGTTTTTCATAATATGTTATTTTTTGCATTTATTTTATTTATATATTTTTCTTTATATTAAAAAATTTGATATAAAACTATTATGTGTATAGAATATAATAATGCCTAGTCCATCATACGCTCAAAATAAAATCCATATTTATACTTGGAGAGAAAAAAACAAAGAGAAACATAATATACAACGTGTTAGAAGTTATTATAAAAACAAAATCCAATGTCCTATTTGGAGAGTAATAAAATACGAATTTTTAGATATTCTTAGAGAAGATTAAATTATTAATATTTAGGAATTCTTTAATATTAATAATTTAATTAAAATAACTTAAAAAGTTTTTTTCTATACTACTATATATATGAATTACGAAATCTGCCAAGTCCCGACTTATAAAGTGAATTATGACAATTCAAGAAAATCTGTAAAACCTATTACAACTATTGAGGCTATTTTGCAAACTGACGTTCAAGCCCACGAAAGATTAAGCAAAAATGATTTATTAAAATTGTCCGTTGATGTTGATAAATTAACAAAGCATAATCCGTCTGCTAATTTAGAAAAAATATTTAAAGATATTTGTGAATATGTCAGTATTGATATAGATGATATTTCTTACACAACAAATTTTAGTGTCGAGACTGGTTCTCATCACATAGTAATACCAAAATATTTTATGAAATCATCCGACCAAAAACAATACTGGAAAACATTTAGAGAACAATACAGATATGGAAAAGAAATAGATGCTGATATATTTGATAAAGATGGTTGGTTTAGATTGCCTAACCAAACAAAGGAAGGAATATCGGGAACGGAGCATATTATTCAAAAGGGAGTCTTAAAAGATTTTGTTTTGAAATATGTTGAAGAAGCTACAATATACAAATTTATTCAAAAAGGCATCCCTCAAGAAGATAATACAGACGAAGAAACCAACTCTGTTATAAGTGATATTACTATTACTGAAGTAAAAGAAGAAAAGGTACAAACTTTAAAACAAGATAATACAAAATGGGTACAAGAAATTCAATATTATATTGAAAATGGTGCATTTAAAACCGTTGTTTCAGAAGGTAATCATTTAGAATATATTAAATTTGGTGGAATGTTATTGTCCGCATTTTCAAATGATACTGCTTTTAAATTGTGGGAAATGGCTACCCTTAAAAACGGCTCTGCTAATAAAAAGGCAGAATATATTGAACAATTTAAATCATTAAAACCATTAGAAAATGACCCTAAAAAAGCATTCAACATTCTTAAAAAATGGGTAAAAAAAGATGATGCCGAAATAATAACATCGTATAAACAATTACAAAATATCCCATCTGAAAATTCTTACAATAAAGAAACAGAATATAAAGATTGGATACTTGAAGAAGCATTTAAATATGGAACAGAAGTTGCATTTGCCCGTGTATTTGTCGCATATTTTGGTGAAAATTTTAAAGCAACTGGTTCTAATTATAAAACTGATATCTGGTATTTTGATGAAAGTAAAAAAATATGGAACAACGATACTGGTTTAATTAACTTGCGATTAAAAATTTCTGATGACCTTTTTAAAATATTTAAAAATAAATTAATTAAATTAAATTTAGAAACTCAAACTGAAGCAATAACAAAAAAAATAAAACATATTACAGAACTAATGGTAAAATTAGAAAAAACAAATGATAAAAATAATATAGCCAGAGAAATATGTGACTTTATTATTGATATGGAATTTGAAAAGAAATTAGATAATAATAAGAATTTATTTGCTTTTAACAATTGTGTTTTAGATTTGAAGACTATGACTACCAGACCTATTAAATTTGATGATTATATTTCTATTACTTGCGGGTACGATTATAATCCTGATGTAAGTGAAAAATCTTTGGCTGAATGTAACGAATTATTAAATAAAATATTGCCTGATAAAGATGTGTTAAAATTATATTTACAATTAATATCTTGCGGATTAGTCGGGGAATGCATTGAAAAATTTGTAGTATTAAATGGCGGTGGCGGCAATGGTAAAGGATTATTGAGTGAATTTGTTAAATTAATATATGGTGATTATGGTTATATATATGCTCCTGTATGTTTATTGACCGAGAAGGATAAAACTGGTGCTAATCCTGAAAAGGTTAAATTACATCGCAAAAGAATTGTAATGATGAAAGAACCAAGTGGAGATGGAGATGTTAAACTAAAAAATGACCGTATTAGAGATATTACTGGTGGTGGTAATATTTCTGGACGTGATTTATATGCAGGACAAAAGGATTGTGAAATTGAATTGAACCAAATTTTATTTATGGAGTGCAATAAACGTCCTTTGTTTGAAAGCGAACCAGAAGATGCAGAAAGAAGACGATTGATTGATATTTTATTTCCAAGTAAATTTACTGATAATGTTGAGGATATTGATAATGTTACTGTGTTTCAAGCAAATAAAGAATATAAGACTGATGAATGGAAAATAGAACATCGTGACGCATTTTTGCAAATATTGTTAAATGCGTACAAATCTTATAAGCATAATGGTAATAATTTTAACGTGCCTGAAAGTGTCAAGAAAAGAACAGAAGAATATATTAATAAATCATTCCCAGTTATGGAAATGTTTTTAGAAAATTATCAAACTACCGAGGAAGAACACTCATTTATTCTTGTTAACGAATTTATCGACACATTACATTCATCGCAATCTTATTCCAAATTAAATAAGAAAGAACAACGAAAATTTAATAAATCATATATAGTTGAATTCTTTTCAACAAATAAAATGTTTAAAAAAATATTTTTCGAAAGAAAACGAATAAATGGAAAAGATTATAGAAGTATTATAATGGGTTATAAATTGAAAGAAGAAATGGAAAACGAAAAATAAAAGAAGTATAGAACGACGTCGAAACGTCGAATTCTGCCCCGATTTTGAAAAGTATTTTTTTAAAACCAAAAGATTTTTCATATAGTTTTCTTTCGTCGTGTAGAAATAGTTTCTAATAATGGGGCAGGATTCGACGTTTCGACGTTGTTCTATACTTCTTTTTTTATATATTTTTTAAAAATAATAATAATATAATATTATTATTATTGAACTTAAAGAACCCACTGAAGATATTTTCTCCACCTATTTTAGCCACTATGAATTTCACTGAACGATTAGATGAACCGATTTTGATTAGAAACGACAAGTGCTATACTGTTTTCCCGATTGTGCATAAAGATATTTATTGTCTTTATCAAAAGTCAGTAGAATTATTTTGGAGAGAAACTGAGATTGATATGAGTAAGGATTATGATGACTTTATAACTTTATCTGGAAACGAGCAATTCTTTATCAAAATGATATTAGGTTTCTTTGCTGCAAGCGATGGGATTGTAATGGAAAATTTAGCTGCTCGTTTTTTAAGTGACGTACAAATAAGCGAAAGTAGGTCGTTTTTAAGTTTTCAAATTGCTATGGAAAATATACATTCAATAACTTATTCGCAGCTTATAGAATGTCTTGTAAAAGAAGAAGCAGAAAAAACGCTGCTGTTTAATGCAATTGAAAATTACGAATGCATCAAACGTAAGGCAGATTTTGCTAAAAAATATTTAGAATGCGATTGCCCTTTTGCAATTCGGTTATTAGCGTTTGCCTGTGTTGAAGCTATATTTTTTTCAGGCTCCTTCTGTGCTATATACTGGCTTAAATCCCAACACCGAGGAAAATTGAAAGGATTAACGTTTAGTAATGAACTTATTAGTAGAGACGAAAGTATGCATACCGACCACGCCGTAATGTTATATCAAAAATTAGTAAATAAGTTGTCTATAACTGAAGTGTATTTAATTATACAGGCTGCAGTAGAAATTGAAATAAATTTTATTTGTGAATCGTTACCTTGTAGGCTGATAGGTATGAATTCTATTCTAATGATACAATATATACAATTTGTAGCAGACAGATTAGTAGTACAATTAGGTTACCCAAAAATTTACAAAACAACAAATCCATTCCAATTTATGGAAATGATTAGTTTAGACTCAAAAACTAATTTTTTTGAAGCACGAGTGGATGCGTACAGTCTTGCAAATAAAGAAAAAATGGAATTCAACTTAACTGAAGATTGTTTTTAATTCGTTCTTTAAGCCATTCTACAAATTTATTATATTGTTCTTTCTCTCTATATTTTAATTCTAACTCTTTACAACTAAAATGATAATCTCTGTTTACAAAATCAACCCTTTTAGTAGGTCTTAATCTTTTATTACAATAAATACAATTCATATTTATTATAATGATATTAATCTTTTTCAAAAGTTTCGCAATCTTTTTTAAGTTCATCATTTATTTTTCTTAATTTCATAATTTCTTCTTCAGTAACTCTTGTCGCTTTATATCCTTTTATAATTGGAATTTGTTTAAAATCTTCTTCATTAAAACTTGTTTTAATATCATCTTTACCATCATCTAATAATTCTATTAAAATATTTTCATTTTGTGATGTAGGTAAAAATTTATTAATATCAATAACCATATTATATTTAAGTTCGTCCATTTATAATATTTATATAGAAAAAAATTTTTGTCTAAACTAATAATATATGCCTAAACAAAAGATTATGCCAATTAAGGAAGTTTTAGCAATTGAGCCAGTTATCGAAGTTCCAACTGAAAATGTAATTATACCTGTTATAGAAGAAAGTGAAAGTGATGATGATGTGTATTTAGAGAAACCAATAAAAGAAAAGAAACCAAGGTCACAAAAGCAAATTGACGCATTTACTAAAGCCCTCGAAGTAAAAAAAATAAATGCTGCAAAAAGGAAAGAACTAAAAGAAAAAATTATTGAAGTAGAAAAGAAAGAATTAGTTATTAAAAAAACAAGACAAGAATTAAGAAAAGAACGAGATGATAAACAACAACAAAAATTAAATGAATTAGAATTAAAAGCGACTTCTTTAGTTGAAGATAAAAAACCAATAAAAAAAAGAATTATTAAATATGTAGATAGTGATGGAGAAAGTGAAGAAGAGGTAGAACATAAAAAACCGATTGTTATAGTTAATAAAATTTGTAATGCACCTCAACCAATAGGTTATAAAAAAATAATGGAAGTACCAAAAAAAACAAGTTATTTCGTATAGCACCAGACCAAAGAAAATCGTATAAATTAATTTTATTTTTTAATATTATAATATATTAATATGAATAAAGTTGATAAATCAGCAAAGAGAGACCATTCGCCAATTAATATAAGAAATGAAAATCATATAAATATTAAAATTCCTCAACCTGATAAACCTAAAAGAAAAGCATCTAAACCAAAAGTTACACCTAGTTTAGCAGAAATTGAAAATGTTTTAAATAATTTAGAATATAACGACCAAGCTATAACTACACAACACGGAGGTATTCCTACAGTTTCAGGCGGTTCTATTGTATTACCAAATTATAACAAACCAGAACAATCATTTAATTCATTAAGTCAACCTGATATAAATACAAATAAAACAATATCATTTACTCCTGAAGAGATTTACAATTATTTTGAAACTAAATTATTAAAAAATAAATCTAATGAAAATTCACAATCTCAAGATTTAACTAATACAGAAATAAAAGACCATTTAAGTAATCCAAATAAAAGAACAATTACATCATCATACTATAGTAAACCAAAAATTACATTTCCATCTGGTAAAAAAGGAAGACCTATAGGGAGTAAAAATAAACCAAAAGATAAACCAGAAGCTAAACCAGAAGCTAAACCAGAAAATCCACCAAAAACTGAATTAAAAGACCATACAGCTAATCCAAATAAAAAAAAGCAATCAACATCATCATTTAAAAAAAAAAATCCAAAATTAATAATTGAAGATGAAGAAAAAAATGAGGAATTATAGGGGGTATACCCCCTCAACCCCCACCCGACCTGCTTATAGAAAAAGGGGCTGACGGGGAATTTCCCCGTAAAGGAAGGGTCATAGGGAAACGTAGTTTCCTTAATTTAAAATAATTTCATCAAAATCATTATATATTTTTTGTTGTTCTATATTTAACATTAAATACTGATGAGGTTTTTTATAAACAAAATTCATTAATTCTAATGCTTTATCTTTTTTTTTTTCAAAACATTCTTCCATAAGATTTTCAAATTCTACTTTTGAAGGTTTAAACATAAAAATATTTGTTAATAATTTCCGCACCTCTTTTGGTAATGACAAGAATGACTGAATTAATATAACTATATGAACTTTTAAATGTCTGCGGTTATAAATTATTAATCTTAATATTTTTTGTATATCATTATTTTTTAATGAAGCCCCTACATCATCTAAAACCAATAATGTATTTTCATCTTGAGAAGTAGTAAGTAATAACTTCTCATATATTTTTTCAGCAGTTTCATAATCTAAAGTATCAAACATTTTATCTGGCGAATGATTAGCAAATATATTTTTTTGCATACTTTCTCTACTTGATGTAGGCATTACTAATAATAAATGGTCAAAACATTTTCTAAATACTTTATTTTTACCTTTTCCAGTAAGAAACGAAATAAGCAAAGATGTTTTTCCAGAACCCGGGCGACCAATAATACCAGTAAATGAGTAACTATTAAGATGTTTTAACATAGGATATTCGTTTAAATGTTCTCCAATAGGGTTTTCATCACATAAAAATTTGGGTGGATTTAATTTCATTTTTTTATTATGTATTATTTCAATACCTGACATATTATTATATTATACTATAATATATTAATGCCAAAATTATATGATGCGTTAAAAGCAAGTTATGAAACAAACGAAGATGCAAAAAAGCGATTACTTAAAGATGATTTTGTTTTAATAAATGAATTATCAAATGATAACCAAAAGATTTTTTTTAATCCTAAAACTAAAAAACTTTTAATGGTTGGAGCAGGAACTCATAATTTAAGTGATGTTGGAACAGATATTTATTTAGCTGCAGGTAAATTGAAAAATACTAAAAGATATAAAGAAGCAAAAGAAGTTTTAGAAAAAGCAAGAAAATTATTTCCATCTGCTAAAGGTGTTGAAATTGTAGGACATTCATTATTTGGGACAATAGCATCAGGAATTGGAAAAAAAACTGATAAAATTACTACATATAACAAAGGTGTTACTATAGGACAAAAAACAAGACCAAATGAAAATGCATACAGAACAGAAGGTGATATTGTCAGTATTCTTGCAGATAAACCAATTAATTTAATTAGAAAAACACAAAATTTAAGACAGCATAAATCAGTTGAAAATGTAAGTGTACCAACATTTTTTAAATCACACAATTTAGAAAATTTAAAAAATTCAAATATAAATGTAGGAGAAAGTTTTTCAACTAAAACAAGTCCTACTTTAATAAATCAAAATGAACCAGAAAAGTCTAATTTAAGAGGAGGTAATTATTAAGGTAATACTTTTTTTAAAAGTATATTATATATGATTGAAGACCAAGACAATCTTATTCAAATAGAAGAAAAAGTTTTAATATCATTATATAGCTTAAACGCAACAGAAAAAAAAAATGGTGCTAATTTAAGCGATATAACATTTAATTTACAAGAACCTTTTATAAAAGACCCAAATGTATTAAGTATAAAAGCATCAGTTTTATCTTTTACCTGTCCTAATAGCCAGTATATTATTAATGATGCAAATAATACTTTAGTCCTTCAACTTATTGTATTACCTTCAATTAACCCTTATTATATTAAATTAACAAATGGAAATTATAATGCTAATAGTTTTATGAAAATGGTAACAACTATATTAAATTCAGGGCTTTATTTAGGAACTCCTTGGAGTATGTCATATAATTCTAATACTTATCAGTTGTCTTTAATATCACCATCAAATGATTTTACAATTATACAACGAAACGCAAATAAGGCAGCTGGTTATACAAAAATATCAAGATTAGGTTTAATTATGGGGTTCGAGGATGCTTTAGTGCAAACTACAACGGTTACATCAGTCGCAACTATGACATTTCCTTATCCTTCTAATTTTGGAGGGTTGAATAGTCTTAATATTAAAATACCAAATTTAAGAACACACTCATTAGATTATAAAGGAAACATAAATACAGATGGAGTATTTAATTATTTTTTAGGTGGTTCAAGTAATCCAAATCAGTCAAATAATAATATAGCTATTGCTATACCTGTAAACTGTAATGTAGGCGAAGTTATATATTTTAAAAAAACGTCTAATTTTGAATTTATTGTTTTAGATGATATAATTGATAAATTAGATATTCAATTAACAGATGATTTAGGGAATTTTATTCAATTAAATAATCAACATTATAATTTATGTATTGAATTTACTATAACAAGACTTAAACATAAAAAAACCAGAAATTTTTTTGAAATAATAAATAATCCATTTCCAAAATATCGATATGAACCGCAATATTAAGGAAACCTTTAGGAATTTTTTTATCTTTATATAAAATATAATGAGTGATTCAAGTTCTCTTTTACCGAACCGTGAAGCCTTGCCTGATGATTGTAATTTTACTCTTAAAGCTAATGGTGTTCGTGCTAGGTCTTATAGAAGTTCAATTTTGCCCACAAATGGTACCGCATTTGGGGCTGGTGGTCTGGCTGTGCTCTATGTACCGGGCGGACGCCGAAATACTTACCTTGATACAACTCAAACGTACATAAGATATACGATACAAAATAACGATGCAACGGCTGCATCTTCAGGTCAAAATAACGACTTCTACCTTGATAATACAGGGGCGTGTGTTATATCAAGGCTCGATACCTTTCATAGTTCCAACTTGCTGGAATCGGTGCAGGCGTACAACGTTTTATATAATTACATTACTGATGCAAATATGAATTCTTCTCAGAAACTGGGTTTATCGTCAGCATACGGGACAGTTTCAACTGTTGGCTCTCTTGTAGGAACTCCTGCTGCAGGAACGACAGCTATCGATAACTCTCGTCAGGGACAGCTTGTAAAAGGTGTTAATTTTATTAGTTCAGTATCAACCGCTATAAATCAACAGATTACAGTATGTATGCCCTTACTTTCTGGAGTGGTTGGTTTAGGTAGTGATAAATATTTACCAATTGGTAAATTGTTAGATGATATACGCCTTGAGATTACTTTTGAAAATGCTGCGTCGGCGGTCGTTTACACTAATGCTGCTCTTCCAACAAGTTATAAAACTGCTAGTATACAATCTCCATTTATTATTAGTGACATTCAGTTAGAGCTGTGTATTGTTGAATTATCAGATGATGGCGAGAGAATGGTAAATGAAATGACAAGTCCAGAACGACCTATTTATCTTCATCACAATTCTTGGAGACATTATGTTTCTACTTTAAATGCTGGTTCATATGGACAATATAGCACATTAGTTCCAGCACGGTTTGGTTCTTTGAAATCTCTATTGCTAACTCCAAGACCTGGTATTTATACATCTGGAACTAATGGGTTTGACAATTATAGTTTATCTGCCAGAGCTAATCCTAATTTTTCAAATTATAACTGGAGAATTGGCTCTAATTTAATTCCAAGTAAAAATGTTGTTCTTGAAAATGCTACAACGACAGGGGGATATGCAGAGGCTTTTATGGAGTTGCAAAAAAGTTGGCACTCGTTGTCTTCAGTTCAAAATGCTTCTAATTTACCCCTGTCTATTTACAATGTTTGTGATACTTCGGTATCAGCATATGCTTATACACCAGTAACTGCTATTGGTTCAGCTTCCAGCACAAAAGCAACCTGCACCGGAACTGGAACGGCTGTGTCTGTTCCTGGAACTTCTTTTCAGTATGGATTTGCAATTCATCAAGAGTGCGAATCTTACGCGAATAAAAGTTCAGTATTGATGAGCGGTATGAATACATTATCGAGTCAAGTTTTCTTCGAATCTCAGCAAACTAATGCTACAACAAATGCGTATACATTAGATTTTTTTGCTAACTATGACGCAATTGTTGTTTTAGACAATGGAATAATGAGTGTGAGGTTCTAAAATGCCGTTTTCTACCATATAAAATAATATATTTTAGCAACCTTAAGAAACAACTTAAAAACAATTTATAACAAAAAGTTAGTTCTAAATAGTTTAGCAAAAATTTTTTATCTTTATATATTTTATAATGCCATTTTTGAAATTAGGTGAAAAGCTAAAATCTGGAGATTTGCAAAAATTAGGTCAAAAACTTACAAGTGCTTCGCATCATTCTCTCGGTGGAAAATTACAAGCATTAGATGATATAAAATTTGAGACTGGATATCAAAATTCATATACTCCAGTTAAAGGTGACGAGGCTTTTATTCAACACGGTAAATATAGTGAATTTGAAAAACCCAAAAGACGAAAACATTATGCTTAGGGGGTATACCCCCTCAACCCCCAACCGACCATACGATCCTTTTTTTTTTTATATTTTATTAATAAATTTAAATTATTAATAAAACCGACCAAATTGTTAAAAGGAAGGGTCGTAGGGAAACGTAGTTTCCTTAATTACATATTACCTATTCCTTGCGTTTTAATTATATCATTTTTAATAGGTACAAATTCAAAATATCCAGTCCACGCAGTCATATCACTCAATAAACTTGCACTTCCATTTGCAGCAGTATCAACTAATAATTTATTATTATATTGATTATAAATACTAATATTTACTACATCTTGATTAGGTCGTGAAATAGTACGAGGAGGATTGTAAAGATAATAACACCCTAAAGTATTCGAAACAGAAGTTGTACTTTGAGGGTCTCTTGCAATAACTCCTAAATTGATTGAACCTCCTTTAGTTGATGTATCAAAACTGTAACTTCTACCACCCCAATCAGCTCTAACAGTAGCACTTGAAAATGCGATATAAGATGAATAAGTTTGGTCTTTATATGTCCCAGCTGTAGTTTGAAAAGTAAAGGCAACTTTATATTTTTCATACTGTCGAGGTAATAAAGTATCCCAACTTATATTATAAAAACCATTATTATTTGTGCCACTTATTTTATCAGCACTACTAATGACAACTGAATAACTAATACTGTCTAAAGAAGAATTGCTATAACTTAAAAAATTTCCAGCCATATATATTAATAGTTTAGATAAAAATTATATTCTTAATATAATGAGTAAGACACTATCGGGAATTAAAGATTTTAATGATGGACTAGGAGGAGACTTATCTTTAGGAGTATTAACATCTAATTCAATCATACTTAATGGTTCAAATATAAATAACTTTTTTGATGCTTCGTATTCTTATATAGAAGGACAAATAGCAGACCTTACAACTGCTGTTAATAATAATAATGTGAAACTGACAATCTGCTCGTTTGACCCAACTACATTTATTTTTTTGGTTAGTGGTGATATGAAAGTGTCAGGTGCATTTAGCGTCTATATAGGAGGTTCATATACAAATGTAGGCACATTTATTACTAATACAAATTCTTCTCTCTCATCAATAAATTCAAGTATATCAACTATAAACACTAAACTCACAGATGTCTCAAGAGATGTAGGATTAGGTGCTTTTGTTTTGGGTGGTACGAGTGATATGAGATTAAATAATAAACTATATTTACAAATAAACGGTTCGCCATCAGATATCAATACATATATTCAAAACAACATAACAAATATCAATTCATTAATTTCAAAAACAACGAATATAAGTTTTGGAGGTTCTACAACAACAATAGGTGGTAATTTGGTAATAAATAACATAGATGGTTTTAGTAAAGCTAATTTTGATAATGCTGTCAATTATACGTACGATTTGAGTAGCAATGCACAGGTTCAAATAAACGGGGCGTATGCAGCAGCAGCAGCAGCAAGTGCCGCAGGAGTAGCAGCAGGGGCGGCGGCGTATACAACAGCAACGGCATTTGCGACAGCAGCAGTAGCCGCACAAGTAACAATACAAACAGCAATAGATGCAGTTCAAGATGGTAATATTACAGCATTACAAAATACATTAGCAACGTATTCACTTAACACAGGTAGTAATTCAGTAACAATTGCCTCTAAGTTAAATGCTAATAGTTATGGTGGGATTAGTTGTGATTCTATTAGTGTTAATGGAAATATTAATCAACCAGCAACTGGTTCAAATAATACAATCAGAAGTCCTACGTATTTTAAACATAATGTAGAATTTCAAGCAGATGATAGTGGAGTTGCAAAAGGTGTTTTAATTGATGCTGGTTGTAATTTTACTAATAACGGGACATCAAACCTTAATGGTAATGTTACAATAACAAATACAACCACAAGTATTAATGCAACCACGATTCAATTAGCCACGTCATCTGCTTCAACTTTAAATATTTATGCTAATCCAAATATTTATAATGTGAATACTCAAATAAGAAATAATTTGACTACTGCTACGGGAACATTAGGACCTTATCTTAAAATAAATAATATTGCCACAAATTCGAATACTTTTAAATTGCAAGGGTTAGTAATTGGAAAAGAAAATATTTTCGGAACAGAACAAAGTAATTGTAATTTAGGTTATAATTGGGTTTCAGATGGTTCAACAAGTAATTTTGGATATGTTGGATTAAATGTAAATACTGCTAATAATAATACTTTGGAGTGTATTAGGTGGTCTCCAAGTAAAGTGACTATAAGTAATGGAAGTTTTGAAACAGCAGGGGCTACTCAAATACTGGGTGATTTAACAAGTAATGTAATAAAAAATAGTGGAACAGCAAATATGAGTATTACATCGACTGGTGCTTATAACCTAGTATTGACGAGTGCGCAAAATTTAAATCTTTTTGGAACATCAGCAGTAAAACTGAATAGCAATGACGTTCAAATTGGTTCCAACCAGGGTGCATCTGCTGGAAATACTGTTTTAATTGGGACCACCGCTTCTAATACAACCACAAATATACCAAACGGAATTAAAACAAATAATATTACACCTTATAGCACTGGTGCTTCTATGTCTTTAAATGGATTACAAATCAACATAGGTGCGAATGAAGCCACTCTTGCAATAAATTCAGTTACCATTGGGTCAGTTTTATCGGCTTCGGTTATTAATCTTAACGGAATAGTAAATACTCCTTTTGGGATTAATATGACAGGTGTTGCATCAATTTTCAGCCAGTTCTAAAAATGCTAAATGTTTTTTGGTTCTCTCGTGTCTTAATTTATGAGTTAATGTTAAAATAGTACTACATTCACAAGTATATTTGATTTTTTTCTTTTTGGCAAGTTCTTCCTTATGTGTTTCACGATATTCTTTCTTCTTTTCATCAAGTTCTGTTTTGTGTGATTGTGTTTATATTCTTTCATATATTCAGAAATTTCTGCTTTATGTAAATTATTATATATTTTTTGTTTTTTAGCAAGTTCTTCTTTATGTGTTTGTTGATATTTTTTTAGATAATCAGCAAGTTCTTCTTTATGCGATTGTTGATATTCTTTCTTCTTTTCAGAAAGTTCTTCTTTATTTTCTTCTCTATATATTTTTGATTTTTCAGCAAGTGCTTCTTTATTTGCTTGTTGATATTCTTTCCTTTTTTCCGCAATTTCTTCTTTATGTGTTTGATTATATTTTTTGTGTTTTTCTGCAACTTCTTCTTTATTTTTATCATACCATTCTTGAAATGTTTGTGTAGGTAATTTTTTATTTAATTTGCTTTGTAATGTTTCTATCCAATAACGCTCACGAGTTTCTGCTTGTAATCTATTTTCGGCATTATACTCTTCAATCATTACAATATTCCAATTATCCCACCCACCATTCTCTCTAATGAATTGATACACGTAATAATGAGATTTTTTATTTATATTATTACAATTATTTTTATGAGCGTATTTACGTTTCACAAAATTTGTCGTATGTCCTACGTAACACTCTTTAATATCTACATCATTACAAACGATTTTGTATATGATTGTTTTTGAATAGTCCATATTAGTCTTAGGCATCTTACAATACTATATAAGATTGTGTTTATATTATTTCAATTTTAATATTTAAATATATTAATGGCGACACCTCCAAATGCTTATTTATCAAATAGTAGTTTTAATAAATTTAAAGGAAGTTATTTGAATAATTCGTTAGATGTATCAGGTGGTGATATTATTTGTAGAAATGGTAATTTATATTTAGCACCAGGAAGTTCAATTTACACCAATTCAAATCAAATATTTTTTAATGAGCCTTATGCTTTCACAAATTTTTCCCAAAACGTGCATATCTACGGCACACAACAATTAGATTATAGTGGAACAACTTATAATGTTGGATATAGTCTTGTAGATAATATAACAAGATTAACAAATATAAGTTATACATCAGGTACAAACACAACAACCATTACAGGAAATCTATCTATCCCTGCTGGGACTGTTACAGGTTTTGTTCCAGATACTGGAAATTCTACTATAGGAGGAATAAAAACATTTAGTTCCGCACCGGTAATGAGTGGAGCTTCTATCTCAAGCGGAACAATAGCAGGCGCATCATTAGCAGTAAGTTATATTCCAGATACTGGAAATTCTACTATAGGAGGAATAAAAACATTTAGTTCCGCACCAGTAATGAGTGGAGCTTCTATCTCAAGTTCAACTATACCTGACAGCGCACTAGTTCTAGGGGGTGCTTATGTAAATCTTTCAACAAGTCAGTTAATCAACACGGGCACAAAAACTTGGACAGCGGCTCAAATTTTCTCATCGAATGTGTCTATAATTGGTAATTTAATTCTAAATGTGGGAGGATCAATACAAATTACAAATGCTACATTAAGATTTCTAACAGCAATTACGAGCGATGTCCAGACACAAATAAACGCTTGTGCTAAATTAACAGCAAATACTTTTACAGGAATTCAAACATTTTCAAATAATATAATTGCAAATTCTTTAACGATTACGCCAACAGTTTTAGGATACTTATCAGGTGTAACCTCTTCAATTCAAACTCAAATAAATTCTATATCTACAGCTAATTTTGCGTCATTAACGGCAAATAATACATTTACAGGTTCTCAAGATTGGTCTAATGGTAAATTTGCTGGAACTCTAATATGCTCTACAACTGCACCACAATTTCAAAATGGTTGCACGATAACAGGCAATACCACTAATAGTGGGACTTTTGTAAATACAGGATTAATTACTGCCTCAAATGATATACGAGTGAATGGAAATTTAATTGTTAATGCTGGTGCAACAACGGTTTTAAATGCAACGTTAAATAATTTAAATTATTTATCAGGTTTATCGGGGACATTAGGACAACGAAGCACAACAACTTTTAACACTGTAGTTACTTATACATCAGGCACTTACTCAGCAATTGGGTCAATTTCTTTAACTGCTGGTGTGTATTCAGTTCAAGCTCAAATAACATTATTCGGTGGTGGTGCCTATTTACAGAGCCAATCTATATATGGAATTTCAACAAGTAATACAGCTTTTAGCGATACAGACGAACCGTATATCCCAGCCTCAACAACGACGGGGTATTCGTGTTATCAATATACGAAAGTATTAGCACCTACAGCAACAACAACTTATTATCTAATGTTGTTTCCACAATTTACAGGTACTATGTCTTCTGGATTAGTGCCAAGAAATTATATGAAAACAACAAGAATAGGATAGGTTCATTTTGCAATACTTTTTTAAAGTTATATAATATGGATACAGTAACATTAAAAAATATAAACCACGATATAAAAAATATTTCTGCTCTTACGAAACATCAATTAAAATTTATCAAGAGTAAAATTGACAATCCAGAATTGTTTGAAATAATTTTATCATATAATGATGTTTTAAAAAGTTATGAAGATTTTATTTTAAAAAATTTCTAAGAATACGGGGACACCCCGTCAGCCCCAATTCTTTCATTTTGCAATACTTTTTTTAAAAGTATATTATAATGAAAATTATAAAATTACAAGCATCTTCATTAAAAACAAAACGCTACAGGGTAATTTTAGAAGATAATTCTCATTTTGACTTTGGATTAGATACTGGAAAAACTTATATTGATGGTGTAAGCGATTTAACAAGAACTAATTACAGACTTCGCCATTTAGGTAATCCAATAGAAAAAAGATTAATAAGTTCTTTAACTCCATCACCATCTCTTTTTAGTTATTATCTTTTATGGGGTGAGAGTAGAGATATAAATGAGAACGTACGAAAATTAAATAAGATGTTATAATATATGTTAAGCGAAATTTATTGGTCTTTCTTCACGACAAGTGTAATAAGTTTTTTAATCATAATTATTCGTTTTGGATACAAAAGCAAATGCAAATCTGTTGATTGCTGTTGTATGAAAATAGTTAGAGATACAGAAAATGAGGAGAAGTTAGATGAGATTTCTATGAAAAATAAAACAGATAGTAAAGATGAAAAAGAAAATAATGTTTAGTTAATATAAATGAAAAGTTATTTAACTAAAGATTATAATTTTGGAATAGCAAATGAATTAAACCATTTTCAAACATTTAAGAAATATTTTAATGATGAAAATCTAATTCAATCAAAAAGTAGAACAGCATTATTTGACTACGAAAGTGATAAGAATTGTGTAGAATTAAAAACACGAAGAAATACTTATAATAAATATCCTACAACAATGATAGGAAAAAATAAACTTGACTATTGTGAGGATAAAGATAAGGACTTTTATTTCTGTTTTGATTTTACGGATGGATTATATTATTGGAAATATGAGAAGAATGATTTAGAAAAATTCTCTTACGCTAAAGGTGGCAGATTTGACAGAGGACGACCAGAATTAAATAATTATGCTTATATACCGATTGAGATGTTGATGAAGATAAAATAATATAGAAGAATAGAGCAGTCCCGAAGTCCCAAATTTTGCCCCGTTTTTGAATAAATATTTTTAGAAAAAATAAAAATATTTGTATAGTTTATTTGG